>Ga0265297_10000163_pt1 | contig 221149 bp, 196 predicted proteins | sample Munlanlwell13791_FD_192502 | JGI IMG/M metagenome (GOLD analysis project Ga0265297, IMG submission 192502) | Leachate microbial communities from a municipal landfill in Southern Ontario, Canada - Leachate well 137-91 | ecosystem: Engineered > Solid waste > Landfill > Unclassified | place...
ATCACCAATCCCGAAGAGAAGAAATACAACAGCTTCAGCCTGATCGTCATCCCCGCCGACGCCAAGGGCATTACCCGAAACAAGATCCACGGCAAGATGGGCATCCGTGCCTCCGATACGGCGGAGATCGCCTTCGAGGACGTCCGGGTCCCCCAGGCGAACCTCGTGGGTAAGGAAGGCAAGGGATTCTACCAGCTCATGCACTTCTTCGACACGACAAGGATCATGGTCGCGGCCCAGGGCCTGGGGCTTGCCGAGGCGTGCTTAGAGACATCGGTAAAATACTGTAAGGAACGGACGGCCTTCGGGACGGCCCTAGGTAATTATCAGCTCACCCAGAAGAAGCTCACCGAGATGGCAATCATGATCGAAGCCCTCCGGGGGCTCGTTTACAAGTCCGGCTGGCTCGTCGATAACGGCACTCCCGATTTTACCCTGGCGGCCATGGCGAAGTTCTACAGCGGCCAGACGGCGGTCTTCTGCGCCAACAACGCCGTAGAACTCCACGGCGGCTACGGCTACATCGACGAATATTCGGTCCAGAAATGGTACCGCGACGCCAAGATCCTCGAGCTCTACGAAGGGACCAAGGAAGCGGAAATCATGACGGTCGGCCGCTACCTCATGGCTAAATAAGGTAATTTATTTGAATACGTGAACCCCATCCCCACCCTTCTCCCTCCCCTTGAAGGGGAGGGAGAAGGGTGGCGGCTTCCCAATCGAAAAATCCTCCCGCCGAAGGGCGATGGGTGATGGGTGAGGCAGGGGAATCGGCACACTAACGGCTTGGCAACAGAAGGAGGGGAATTATGGCAGCAAACTGGTCGCCACTGACAGAAGAAGACAAGATCCGTTACAAGGTTATCAACAAGGAAAATCTCGAATTTTTGATGAATCGCTATAACAAGGTGAACCGCTGGGTCATCGCCGACATGATCCGCCGGAGCGCCTATCATTACCCGGACAAGCCGGCTCTGATCTTCGGGGACAAGACCCTGACCTACGCCGAACTGGAAAGGGAGTGCAACCGGACAGCTAACGCCCTGACCGCCCTGGGGGTGCAGAAATATGACCGGGTTTCCATCCTGGCCCACAATACGATCCACCATGTCCTCACCTGGCTGGGCTGCGCGAAGATCGGCGCGATCTATCTGGCCATCAACTATCTCCTCCGGGGAAAGGACATTTCCTATTGCATCAATCACTCGGAAAGCAAGGTATTCATCGTCGAAGACGCCCTCTACGATCTCGTCAAGGACGTCATGGACGACATGCCGACGGTTAAGACCTTCATCTGGTCCGACCAGGTGGCAGGTAAGCCCCCGGCAAGCGACCGTTTCCAGGCCTTCGACGCCTGGTACGGCAAATATCCCGATACGGAGCCGGACACCATCCTCCATATCGAAGACCCTTGCCAGATGACCTACACCAGCGGCACGGAATCCCTGCCCAAGGGCGTCATCATCAGCAATCAGGCCCTCATGGCCCAGTACATGGGAACGATCGTGGACGGTCAGTACGACGAGGACGACATCAACGTCAACGCCCTGCCCATCTATCACTGCGCCCAGCGGGACGTCTTCATGAATCCCATCTTCTGGGTGGGGGGGACGAACATCCTGATGATGCCCGATATCGGTCAGATCCTCAAGAATATAGCGGCTTACAAGGCCACGATGTTCTTCGCCCCCCCGACGGTCTGGATCGGGATGCTCCGCCATCCCGAATTCGCGAAGCAGGACCTTTCGACTTTGAAGAAGGCCTACTACGGGGCCTCCATCATGCCTCTGGAGATCCTCAAGGAGATGATGGAGCGCCTCCCCGGCGTTAAGATTTACAACTACTATGGCCAGACGGAACTGGCGCCTTACCATACCATCCTCAAGGCCAAGGACGCCCTGGCCAAGATCGGTTCGGCGGGAAAAGGCGGCCTGAACATGGAGAGCCGCCTCGAAGACGATGCGGGGACGCCGATTGACAAGCCGGATATCCCCGGCGAGATCTGCGCAAAAGGTCCCCATGCCCTGATTATGTACTTCAAGGAGCCGGAGAAGACGGACGAGGCCAATAAGGGCGGCTGGTTCCATTCCGGGGACATCGGCGTCATGGATGCGGACCGCTACATCACCGTCGCGGACCGGAAGAAGGATATGATCAAGACGGGTGGGGAAAACGTCCCGACCCGGGAGGTGGAAGATGCGATCTATCTGGACAAGCGGGTCCAGGAAGTGGCGGTAATCGGCCTGCCCGATCCCAAGTGGGTGGAAATCGTGGCGGCAGTGGTGGTCCTTAAACCGGGAGAAACGATGACGGATAAGGAACTCATCGCCCACTGCCGTAACGAACTGGCGGCGTTCAAGTGCCCCAAAAGGGTCATCTTCGTGGACGCCCTCCCCAAGACGCCGACAGGAAAAATCCTGAAACGGGAGATGCGGGTGTCCTACAAGGATAAATAAAGCAAAAAATAAGGAGGTTTTAGCGAATTATGAAAGACGTAGTTATCGTATCGGCCTGCCGGACGGCAATCGGGGCGTTTGGCGGCACTTTGAGGGATTATAACTTATCGAAGCTGGGCAGCGTGGTGATGAAAGAGGCGGTGAACCGGGCAGGGATCGACCCGGCAATTATCGGGGATGTGCGTTTCGGATGCTGCCGGGAACCCGTAGACTCTTTGAACACAACACGGATTTCGGCCCTTCTGGCGGGGATTCCCGAGGAAGTGCCGGCGGTGACGGTGAACCGGGTGTGCATCTCCGGAATGGAGGCGGTTATCTCCGGGATGGCGATGATCCAGGCGGGGCTGGTGGATACGGTCCTGGCCGGGGGCATGGAGCACATGTCGGGAATCCCCTATTCCGTCCCGACGGCGCGCTGGGGCTGCCGCTTCCAGGATCAAGTTTTTGTGGACGATATCGTTCACGCCCTCCATGCGGGCTCCTATATCCTGCCGGGTCTGGAGCAGGGCCCCATCAAGGAAGGGGAGATCGTGGAAAGATTCCGGGGGAAACCCTACATCATGGGGATCACGGCGGAACTTATCGCCTACAAGCACGGCCTGACCAGGGAAGAGATTGATGCCGTCGCCCTAAGAAGCCACAACAACGCCGAACGGGCGACGGTGGAGGGAGACTTCAAAGCGGAGATCGTTCCCATCGAGCTGCCCCAGAAGAAGGGGAAGCCGCCAAAGATCTTCGATAAGGACGAGCATTTCCGTCCGGGATTGACGATGGAGGAACTGGCGAAGTTGCCGTCGGCCTTTATCGGAAAGATCGGCAAGGTCACGGCGGGGAACTCCTCCGGGGTCAACGACGGGGCTTCCGCCATGATCATCATGTCGGCGGATAAGGCGAAGGAGCTGGGTTTGAAGCCGATTGCGCGGATCAAGGCGGTTGGTTACGGCGGCAACCATCCCTCGGTGATGGGGCTCTCTCCCGTTCCGGCGGTGGCAAATCTTCTGAAGAAGACGGGTTACAAGATCAGCGATTTCGAGCTGGTGGAACTCAACGAGGCCTTCGCCGCCCAGTATCTGGGCTGCGAACGGGAAATCGGCCTGAACCGGGAGGTCACGAACGTCAACGGGTCGGGCTGCGGCCTGGGACATCCCGTCGGCTCGACCGGCTGCCGGATCATGGTCAGCCTGCTCCATGCCATGAAGAAACGGGGCAAGACCCTCGGCATGGCCACCCTCTGCGGCGGCGGCGGCGTATCCATCGCCACGGTATTAGAGATGATGTAAAAAAAGGATATCCGGGGACATGAAACGGAATTGCTCCACAATTTCTCATCATGTCCCCGGTTTCCCAACCTAAATTATTATATTTTTACGTAAACGGATTGCCTCCCACTTATTCTTATCCTACCGACAGCAATACATTCATGCCCCGCTTCGAAATTGAAACATTTTCCATTGCCTGCATTATATTTTTAGCGGGAATACCATTTTTTTACCTAGGGATTGCAATTTCCGCGTTCTGTTTCCTTTCTTGACAAGGAGAGAATACCTTACGTATCATTGCACGTCATGAAAAAATATTCTAATCAAGTTCCGAACTAAAAAAGATCGTGCCTCCGTAATCTAATGAAAAGTCTTTTTATCTTACCTTTTATTCAGACAAACTCCTATCGACTTGCAAGGGGCTTGTCCCTATTGTTGCATATAAAAAGATAAGGCGTTTCATTTAACAACACAAACCAACTCTTTCGTCAAGGAGGTCTAAAAATGACAGAAAAAGACACAGCAACAAAAGGACTAAGCAGACGTTCCATCCTTAAAAGTGCCATAGCCCTGGGAGCAGTAACGGCAAGCGGCCTGGCCCTGAACATGGCCGCACCGGGAGCGGCAGAAGCCATGGTCAAAAAGCTCCCCAAGAAGTGGGATGAGACCTGGGACGTTGTCGTCGTCGGTTCCGGATTTGCAGGCCTGGCAGCGGCGGCGGAAGCGGCCGGAGCAGGTTCCAAGGTAGTAGTCCTGGAGAAGATGCCCACCTATGGCGGAAACTCCATCATCAACGGCGGGGTGTACGCATCCTGGGATGACAAATTCCATTATCGAACAAACCTGGGGTTAGGCGATGACAGTCCCAAGCAGCATCTGAACGATACCCTCAAAGGAGGCGACTTTTACAACCTGCCCGAGCTCGTTGAGGTCATGGTCAATGGGGCAACGGATGCCCTGAACTGGATGATCGATGACGGAGGTGCCAAGATTCGCCCCACCGTTACCAGGGCAGGTGGTCATACGGCCTATCGTACCCACTCGGCGGTTGCCGGGGTGGGGCGGGAATATACCGAAGCCCTCCGGAAGATCGCGGAGAAACGGGGTGCCAAGATTGTTCTCAACTCGGAAGTCACCTGGATCTGGCGGAAGGACGCCGACCCCAAGTCCCCCGTTCTCGGCCTGGAAGTCAAGCGGGGGCGAAGAGTGCTCAATATCAAGGCGAATAAGGCCGTGGTTTTGGCCTCCGGCGGTTTCAGCCAGGATATCAAAATGCGCATGGCCCATAACCCCCGCTTGGTTCCCGAGTTCAATTGCACAAACCAAAGAGGGGCCACCGGCGAAACGATCCGTTTTGCCCAAGCCGTCGGCGCCGACACCCTCCAGTTGAATTTCATCCAGCTTTATCCCTTTGCGGAGCCGGAAACCGGCATCCTGGACACTCCGGCGGTATATCCTTTTAACGGCCCCGGTTACGGAATCGTCTACGTCAACAAATTAGGGAAGAGGTTTGTCAACGAATTGGAACGCCGGGATGTCTGCGCCTTTGCCCAGATCGCGCTGGGGGCTAACATGAAACCGACCTGGTCAATCTTCAGTAGGCCCATGGTCCTGAAGATGGGTGGATCTTATGAAGAAATTGATGCGGGCTTGGCGAAAGGCCGGTTTGTCCAGGCCGACTCCATCGCCGAGCTGGCCGGAAAGCTTGGCATTCCCACCGCCGCCTTGGGGGAAACAATCAATAAACATAACAAGTATATCGAAGAGGGAAAAGATCCCGATTTCAACAAGCCCATCACCAAGGTCATGATCCCCCTGATCGCGGGTCCCTTCTATGCCGTCTCGCAGTGGCCGGCAGTACACCACTGCATGGGAGGCCTCCGGATCAATAAAAATGCCCAGGTGATCGACGTCTTCGGCAGTGTAATCCCGAACTTTTATGCAGCGGGAGAAGTTACCGGCGGCGTTCACGGCTCCAACCGCCTGGGAAGCAACGCCATTCCCGACTGTGTCGCCTTTGGCCGCGTAGCCGGGACTAATGCGGCAAAGAAATAGTGACAAGTATGACCGCCAGGGGGGCGGCAGCGCCGTTCCCCTGGCTTTTACTGAGGTAAATTGACTATGAAAAAGATCAGCCTGACCGTTATCCTGCTGTTTGTAGGCTTTGCGGTAATGTATTTCCCCGTTGGCGATCGGGGAGCGGAAGCAGCCAAGCCGGCCAAGGCATCTTGTCAGAGTTGTCATGCCGATTTTACCAAGGTGGTTCCCAAGGGGCATCCTCCGGTAAAGGGAAATGATCTTTCGGCCTGCACGTCCTGCCATGCCCCCGATCTCTCCGGAAAAGCCGAGAAAAACGCTTTTTCCAGCCGGATGCACCTGGCCCATGTCCCCCCCAAAGGGAAACAGGACTGCACCGCCTGCCATACCGTGGTCCCCGGTAAAAGTTTCGGAATCAAGGGGATCAAGGGATCCCTGGGCGCTCCCTCCAAGGAGGACGTCGCCATGATGAAGGAGATCTTCTCCTCTTGGGGAGGATCGGGCTTCACGGATAATCTCCACGCGAAAGCCAATATCGGCTGCGCCGGATGTCACGGCAAGGCCCTACCCAAGGCCGATGACACAGTGGAAAACAGTCGTTGCCTCGTCTGCCACGGTCCAATGGAAAAGTTGGCCCAGAAGACGGAACCGAAGGATTTCAAGGACCGCAATCCCCACAAGTCCCACCTCGGGGATATCGCCTGCACGGTATGCCATGGCGGCCACAAGGCTTCCAAGGTTTACTGTCTCGATTGTCACAAGAAGTTTGACATGAAGATCCAGGGAACAGCTAAACCGTAACCTCGCTATTTCAATGGACGAAAGGGGGATCACCCTTGATGGTGAACCCCCTTTTTATTCCAAGCTTTCCGGACCTTCCATCTTCGTCGTTAATAAATATTGAGGGGGTGTGTTTTGTGGCCCGTCAGGCCGTACTTTTTATTCTTTCTCGTCAGCGTCGAAAGATCGATCTTCAGGACCTGGGCTGCTTCGGCCAGAGTCGGCGAGGCTTCCAGGGCTTTGCGGATCAGTTCTCTTTCCATCGTGTTGAGGGCTTCTTTCAGGGGTCCTACGGGATATGAAGATGCCGTCGAACCTGCCGGCGCCGGCGTGTCGGGGCGATAAGCCTTCCTGATCTCTCCGGGGAGATCATGGCGGGTGATAACATCATCGGCGCTCGTCACGACCATTCGTTCGATAGCGTTGCGCACCTCCCGGACATTCCCCGGCCAGTCGTAATTCATCAGGGCGTTGAGAGCTTCGATGGAGAGAAACTTCCCGGTATTGTAATTCTGATTATAGATCTTCAGGAAATGCTTGATCATGGGCAGGATGTCTTCCCGGCGCTCCCGTAGGGGCGGGATGAACATGGGAATAACATTCAGCCGGTAATACAGATCCTCCCGAAACTTCCGTTCCCGGACCATTTGTTCGAGATTCATGTTCGTCGCCGCGATAATACGGACATCGATGGGGATCGTAGCCAGTCCCCCCAGGTGCTTGATCTGCCTGTCCTGGAGAACATTGAGGAGCTTCGACTGAAGCTCAAAGGGAAATTCGCCGATCTCATCCAGAAAGAGGGTGCCGCCGTTGGCCAGCTCAAACATCCCCTGTTTGCCCTGGGTCCGGGCGTCCGTGAAGGCCCCCTTATCGTAACCGAAAAGCTCCGACTCGAGAAGATTGGCGGGGAGGGCCGCGCAATCGACCTTCACAAAGGACCCGCTATTCTTACGGCGGCTCTGGTAATGGATGAACTGGGCCAGGACATCCTTGCCGACCCCGGAAGGACCTGTGATCATGATGGTGGCGTCGGAGCCGGCTACTTTCTTCGCCATGGAAAGGGTGCGCCGGAAATCGGTACTCTGGCCGATGAAAAACTTGTTGGTACTCCCGAGGGTTTCTTCAAGGTACTCAATCCGTTTTTTGAAACGCTCGATCATTACCTGGGAGTTCTTCAGTTCCTCATTGATCAGGTTGAGTTCCGTGAGATCGCGGAGGGTGCTGACGACGGCCGCCGGGATGCCGTTGTCCCGCCAGAGCATCGCCGCCGTGACGAGCAGCTGCCTGCCGCTGGGATACTGGACAATCCGGCTCCGGGTCTGGAAATCCTTGATCACCTCGAGGTTCACCGCCCGGGGAACCCAGTTGTTATCGATCATGTACTGGGTATGGCGGCCTACCATCTCCTGGCGATTGATCCCCGTGATCCGCTCGAAGGCCTCATTGGCCATAATGTAGTATCCCTCGTGATCGGCGATGTACATCCCGTCATGGACCGATTCGATGAGGGCACGGGCGATGCTGAGGGTTTTTTGTGAAAATCTGGCATGCATGGGCAGTTTTCTTACACCCAAAACAACTTTTTTACAAGGGCGGGAGAAACGATCATGGCGGCCACATGTCTTTTCCACCTTGACAGGCCGCCCGGTGATCTTTATATAGTCCCCAAGGAGATTCAAGCTATGGATGCCTTTAATCGCGCTGCCCGGCAGATCTATGCGGAGGCCCTCCAGTCGAAACGCCTTATCAAGGGGCGTTCCCTGGAAGAGCTTAAACAAATTGCCCTTCGCCAGGAGGGGGTCATCCAGACCCAGTTCGGTTCCGTCGCCGCCGACTCGGAACCCATGTCCCGCTCCGCTCCCCATACCCGCAACAGCATCGATCATCCCTTTGGCGAAGCCGAGGAAGCCCTGGCCCAGCAGGCCGTTGCGGCCCTGGGCGGAGGGGAGCGGATCATCGCCCTCGATACGATCATCGGCGACGGACGGGACGGCGTCACCGCCCGCTTCCTCATTCCCGAGCAATACGCCCAGCTCGCCTACGGGCTAAAGCTCCTCTTCGACCAACCGGCGGCCCGGACCGTGGAAGAACCGACCTACACGATTATCTACTTCACCGACGAGGCCTTCGAGTTCAACAAGAAGAAGAAACTGGTGGACAAGGATATTACCGTCCGTCTCGCCATGGGGAACCGGCGGGGGGAGCAGGTCAAGATCTGCCGGAACACCATTTATCTGGGGGAAGGAAAGAAGGGGGTCTTCCAATTCGAAGACTGGCGCGTCAAGGCCATCGATAAAACAGGGATCTTTCTGCACACCGGGGCAAGGCGGGATTATCTGTGGATCTACGATCCGGAGACGGAACGTCCGGAGCTCAAAGAAGTTGTGACCGCTATCTCCGGCCTCACGGCCACGGGAAAGACAACGACCCTCTGCCGGAAATTCGCCAAGCTTCCCAAGGAAAGCTCGGAGATGATCGGCGACGACGGGGGGACGCTGGGCTTCGACGGCAGTTACGCGGCCTTTGAGATTGGCGGCCTTTACGTGAAAACCGAGGGACTGGACGAAAGCCAGCCGGAGATCCTCCGGGCGGCGGAATCCCGTGATGCCTTCCTGGAAAACGTCGCCGTCACCAAATATCCCTATATCCCCGATTTCCGCGACATTACGAAGACGGGGAACGCCCGGGCCATCGTCACCAGGGAACATCTGGAAATCGCCGCCCCGTCGCTGCGGGCGGAAAAGGTCCATTACATCATTATGCTCACCCGGAACCCTCTGGCTAACGTCATCAGTCGCCTCACGCCGGAACAGGCAACGATGCAGTTCATTTACGGGGAATCGATCGAAAGTACGGGGGGGAATCCTGAAGAAGCGGGAAAGTTCAAGCGCGTCGTCTTCCTCGACCCCTTCATCGCCGGGGACCGCCTCGAACACGCCATGATTTTCCATGAGATCGTAAAGAAAAACGGCATCCAGTGCTACCTGGCCAATACGGGGAGCATCGGACCTACGGAAGCAAAGGTGACCTTGCGTCAGTCCCTGGCTGCCTATAACGACCTGGTCCGGGGCCAGTTGCGCTTCAGCCAGGACCGGGACTGCCTGGGATACCGCTACCCAATCAAATGCGACCGGGCCAACCTCGATCAGATGAACGCCCACCGGCTTTTCACGGATCCGGAGACAACACGGCGGCGGGTAGAAGATTTTTTCCGGGGGAGACGGACATTTCTGGAGGAATTCGAAGGCCGCTACGGACGTATCCCCGCACCAATCAGAGAATCCCTGCCCTACGAGGAATAAAAGGCAAACCTGCTTATTTTTTCTCTTTCATCTGCCAGAAAATGGCGTTGGGATTGGCAAGGGGGTTGCTTACACAGGAGGGGCAGAAATAGACAGGGACTACGGTGCCGCAACCTTCCGCCAGCAATTCAAAGCGGGCGCAACGATCACACAGTTGTATCCGGCAATCGGCGCAGTCAGTAAAAACGGGATCACGGCCACAGACGCCGCAAACATGGTTCATACATATTTACTCGTTCGGGAAACCGTTGTAGGGATTTACGGCAGGATCCTTAAAACAATTACAGCAGAAAGCCTTGGTATCCACATGACCGCATCCGTAACCCCAAAGGTCAAAGGTCCGGCACTCCACGCACAAAGCGACCCGGCAACCGTCGCAGTGAATCACCGCGGGCAATTTACCGCAGCGCCCGCAGGGGGTCGTATCATTGGTAACTATCTCCATGGGTGCGTAGTTAGCACAGGGACATATAAATCTCAAGGCGAATGTTCGACAGCTTCGTAAAAAGGTCCGGATGTGGACATGAGGAATAATGATTTGATCAGGATCCTTGTTTTTTTATTAACTCTTATTTTTTCAACTTCCCCAACTGTTTACGCCGAGTCCGGAAAGCCATCCGGGTCACTGCCCGTTTACGGTTACCGGATCGTTCAGGTATATCCCCACGATCGCGGCGCCTACACGCAGGGTCTGGCCTTTGCCGGCGGTTATCTCTATGAGGGCACCGGCCGGGAGGGACACTCCTCCCTGCGCCGGGTGGAGGTGAAGACAGGACGGGTTCTTCAGGAATACAAGTTGGAAGATCGGTACTTCGGAGAAGGGATCACGGTCTTCAGGGATCTGGTTATCCAGCTTACCTGGCGCAACCGGGCGGGTTTTGTCTATGACCGTGCCGTCTTCCGGCGCCTCCGTACCTTCTCCTATGATCATGAAGGATGGGGGATCACCCACGACGGCCGGCGGCTCATCGTCAGCGACGGCAGTGCTGCCCTGCACTTTCTCGATCCCCGGACGCTTCGGGAGGTGGGCATCCTCCAAGTCCGGGACGAGGGCGGGTCCGTCACGGGTCTCAATGAACTGGAATATGTCCGGGGGACGATATACGCCAACGTCTGGCCGACGGACCGGATTGCCATGATAAATCCCCAGACCGGCATTGTAACCGGGTGGGTGGACATGACCGGTCTCTTGACGGCCTTTGATGCCCGCTCCGGTGTCGACGTCCTGAACGGCATCGCCTACGACCCGGCCGGAGACCGCCTCTTCGTCACGGGGAAGCTGTGGCCTCATCTCTACGAAATCAAACTCCTGAAGAAATAACCTATTTTTATGCCTCCCCCTTCAAGGGGGAGGTTAGGAGGGGGATGGGGTGGGAGGGTCTCCCCTGCGAGACATGACTAAACAGAGACTTTGAAGGAGGGGAATCTTGAAACAACTGAATCCGGCCTATGTGCGGGCCATCCGGGAAACGGTCAGCAACAGTCCTTTTATCCATCACCTCGCCATGAAAATCCGGGACATGGGCATCGGCTTCGCAATCGTCGAGCTGGATGTAGCCGCGGAGCACCTCCAGGCCTTCGGTTATGTGCACGGCGGGGTCTATGCCACGGCCATCGATACAGCTGCCTTCTGGGCAGCCTTTTGTGAGCTGGACGAGGGAACAGGAATCACCACGGTGGATCTAAAAGTCAATTACCTGTCCCCTGTTCAGAGAGGGAAACTAACGGCGGAAGGCCGGCTGATCAAGATGGGCAAGACCCTCGGCCTTGCCGAAGCGACCGTTACAGACGACCAGGGCAGGGTTGTTGCCCATGGAACATCGACCGTGATCGCTTTACCGGGTTTAGGTTTGGCCGGAGGTCCCGACCTGCCGCCGAAGTTCCTATAGGGATAAAAAAAGGGGCTGTCCTCCCGGGAAGACAGCCCCTTTTTTAGCATAAACATGAAACGCTCAGGACGGATATCCGTCATCAAGGGTGATGAAATGGCTTCGCAAGCCCATCCCCACCCTAACCCTCCTCTTGAAGGGGGGGGGAAGAGTGACCTTACAACGGGATGTTGTTGTGCTTCTTGGGCAGGCGGACCTGCGTCTTGTCCTTCAGGGCGTCGAGAATAGCGGCGACACGCTTCCGGGTCTCCCGGGGGGCGATGACCTCTTCGATAATCCCCATGGAGGCGGCAAAGTAAGGATTGTTGAACTGCTCCTCGTAAGCAGCGACCAGTTCCGTCCGTTTGGCGGCGGGATCGGCAGCCTCGTTAATCTCCCGGCGATAAACGATGTTGCAGGCCCCTTCGGCGCCCATGACGGCGATTTCCGCCGACGGCCAGGCCATGACATAGTCGGCTCCCAACTGCTTGCTGCACATGCCGATGTAGGCGCCGCCGTAATCTTTCCGCGTCACGACGGTGATCTTGGGAACTGTTGCCTCGGCATAGGCGTGGAGCAGCTTCGCCCCGTGACTGATGATGCCGGACCATTCCTGTGCCGTTCCGGGCATGTAGCCGGGGACATCGGAGAAGGTCAGGAGGGGAATGTTGAAGGCGTCGCAGAAACGGATGAACCGGGAGGCCTTATCGGAGGCGTTGACGTCGAGGACGCCGGCCCCGAATTTGGGATTGTTGGCGATGACGCCGACTGTCTGGCCCATGATGCGGATGAAGGCCACCAGCATGTTTTTCGCCCACATTTCGTGTGGTTCGAATATTTCGTTGTTGTCCGCCACGGCCATGACGATCTGCTTCATATCATAACCACGGGAAGCCCGGTCGGGGATGATCTTATCCAGCTCCGGACATTCCCGGTCAGCGCTGTCCGTGCAGGGAGCGCAGGGCTGGGGGCTGTGGCAACTGTCGGGCAGGTAAGACAGGAGCATCTTTACCCGGTTTATGCAATCTTCGTCGTTTTCCGTGGCGAAATGGCAGACGCCGCTCTTGGTGGCATGGGCCACGGCGCCGCCCAGATCGTCATGGGTCACTTCTTCGCCGATGACGGCCTTGATGACATCGGGACCGGTGATATACATATAAGAACTCTTCTTGACCATGAATACCCAGTCCGTGAGGGCGGGCGAATAAACGGCGCCACCGGCGGTGGGTCCCATGATGGCGGTGATCTGGGGGATGTATCCCGAGCCGATGGTGTTGCGATAAAAAATGCCGCCGTAGCCTTCCAGGGCCGGCACGCCTTCCTGGATTCGGGCGCCGCCGGAGTCGTTCATGGACACGAAGGGCTTCTTCGCGTCAAGGGCCATATCCATGATCTTCCAGATCTTTTTCGAGTGCATCTCCCCGAGGCTCCCGCCGGAGCTGGTAAAATCCTGGGCCGCCGCAAACACGGTCCTGCCGTTGACCTTGCCGAAACCGACGATGACGCCGTCAGCGTTGATTTCTTTTTTGTCCAGACCAAACAGGGTGGAGCGGTGCTTCACAAATAACTGGACTTCCTGGAAGGTCCCTTCATCATAAAACATCGCCAGCCGCTCTCGGGCCGTCATCTTGCCCAGATCGTGCTGTTTGGCAATCATTTTCTCACCGCCCATGGATTTCAGGGCTTCTCTGCGGGCCTCGAATGCACGGATCTTCTCTTCCGTCATTCCTTTTCCTTGTTCTTTTGCCATAAACCTACACTCTCCTTATCTCCGATTTATTCTCGTACTTGATGTACATTGAATTCAACAATTCTGTCTTGACCGGGTCGGTCTTCTCATGTAAGTAAGCCTACCGCAAGGTTTTCCTGTGGGATTGCTAATCCGGCCTGCCGTCCTAGCAAAAAAACCCGAATCCTTGCCTCAGCACAAGCTAAGTTGTTGTATTTTAAAACCTTTTTGTCTTAACCGGGACGCATCATATCCTGTTTGACAAAAAGATGCAAGGAGGATCAATGAGATTTATCGACCAATTCAGCCTGAAAGACAAAAAAGTTCTACTCCGCTTCGACTACAATGTTCCCCTGGACAGCTCCCAGAATATCACCGACGACACGCGGATCCGGGCAACCCTGCCGACGATCAATTACGCCCTCGATGAGGGGGCCAGGATCATCATCATCTCTCACCTGGGCCGCCCGAAAGGGAAGGTCAAACCGGAATTCAGTCTTGCCCCCGTGGCCCGGCGACTTTCCCGGCTCCTCCACAAGGATGTCGTCATGGCCCCGGATTGCATCGGGGACAATGTCAAGGCCCTCGTGGACAACATGAAGCCCGGCGACGTCATCCTCCTGGAGAACCTCCGGTTTCATCCTGAAGAGGAGAAGAACGATGAAGGATTCGCCCGCCAATTGGCCTCCTATGCCGATGTCTATATCGACGACGCCTTTGGCAACGCCCACCGGACTCACGCCTCCAACGTCGCGATCACGAAATTTGTCAAGGAGTGCGGCGGCGGTTTTCTGATGAAAAAGGAAGTCAATTACTTCCAGAAATGTCTGGATAACCCGGCCCGGCCCTTCGTGGCCATCATCGGCGGATCAAAAGTTTCCGGCAAACTCGAGGCCCTAGTCAACCTGATTAAAAAGGTCGATAAAATGATCATCGGCGGCGGCATGGCCTTCACCTTCCTGAAAGCGGCCGGATACGAGGTCGGCAAGTCCCTTGTGGAAGAAGACCTGATGCCTATGGCTGCGGAGGTCATGAAAACCGCCCGGGAACTCGGGGTGAAATTCTATCTCCCCGTGGACTGCGTCATGGCCCAGGAGAAAAGCGCCGAAGCGGAAACCAAGATTGTCCCCATCCAGGAAATGAACAGCAACTGGATGGGCCTGGACATCGGTCCGGCGACGATCACCCTCTTCACCGAGGCCCTGGCCAATGCCAAAACCATTGTCTGGAACGGACCGATGGGGGTTTTCGAAATCGATGCCTTCGGACGGGGAACCGCCGCCATGGTTCACAGCATTGCCAATTCCTACGCTATGACCATTGTCGGGGGCGGCGATACGGATGTGGCCGTCCACAAGACCGGAGAAAGCGACAAGATCACCTATATCTCCACGGGCGGCGGAGCCTCCCTGGAACTGCTGGAGGGTAAGGAACTCCCGGGCATAGCAGCCCTCGACGCTTGCGGCGGCGCCATATAAAGCCTCCCGGCATGCGCAATCTAAAGATAGTAGTCGAATACGACGGCGGCGGCTATCACGGCTGGCAGCGACAGAAAAACGGCCTGTCCATCCAGCAGGTCCTCGAGGAGAAGATCGCCGTCATCACCGGGGAAAAGGTAAAGGTCATCGGTTCCGGGCGGACCGATGCCGGTGTACACGCCGTCGCTCAGGTTGCCCACTTCCAGACCGCCTGCGGGATCCCCGCCGGTAATCTTCTGAAGGGAATCAACAGCCTCCTTCCCGTCGATATCGTCTTGAAATCACTGGAGGAAGCGGACGCAGACTTTCATGCCCGGATCGACGCCAAAGGCAAGGTTTACCTTTATCAGATATTCAACAGCCCCACCCGGTCGGTTCTTTATCGTCACCATGCCTGGATAATCCACTGCCCCCTGGATATCGCTCTCATGAGAAAGGCGGCCGGTTGTCTGATCGGCCGGCATGATTTTACCTCCTTCAGCTCCGTCCACACCGACGTGATCTTTTTTGAGAGGGAGATGAAAAGAATCGAAATTATTAATTTTTTGTCGGTTGAACATCCTTTGATCAAAATCTATGTGGAGGCGGATGGCTTTTTGCGGTATATGGTGAGAACGATTGTCGGCACCTTGGTAGAAGTGGGAAGGGGAAAAAGGCCGCCCGAGGATGTGGCGGCTATCCTGAGCGGTCGCGACCGGAAGCTGGCCGGCATAACGGCGCCGCCGCAGGGGCTTTTTCTTAAAGAAGTCCTCTACTGACGACGGCAGCGGAAAAAGGCCATATGCTTTGCTGCGTTTCCGCCTTCGTCACTGCGACGTACACAAAGTACGCCTCGTTCCTCAGGTGGAACGCGCCGCGCCTCTGGCTCTTTTTGCGCCGCCGTCAGTTGTGAAATTCCAGCTCGGCGGCGGGAAAATGGATCGCAAGAGGCGAAGCCATTATTCAAAGATTTTAGGACAGAAAGTAATTAATGATGAAAATTCTACTGTTGGGACACAAGGGCATGTTAGGGTCGGATCTCATGCTGCGCCTTGGCGTCGCTCACGAGGTGACGGGCAAGGACATCGGTGACATTGACATCACGTCTCCCGAATCCTGCCGGCAGGTAATCTCCGAAGTGCAGCCTGAGGTTGTTATCAATGCCGCGGCCTACACCAATGTCGACGGGGCGGAAAAGGACCGGGACGCTTGTTTCGCCGTCAACGCCGAAGGGGTCAGAAACGTGGCCCTGGCCTGCGGGAAGAACAACATCCGGGTTGTCCATTTCAGCACGGATTACGTCTTTGACGGCACCGGGGAGACCCCATACCTCGAAGACACTGCCCCCGCACCGCACGGTGTCTATGCCCAGTCCAAGGCCGCCGGTGAGAAGTATCTTCAGGCATACAGCGAGAATTATCTCCTGATCCGCACGGCCTGGCTTTATGGCCGGAACGGGAAGAATTTCGTCAGGACCATTCTGGATAAGGCAAAACAAACGGATACCCTGCGTGTCGTTGATGACCAGACCGGCTCGCCAACCTCCAGCCGGGATCTGGCCGCCGCGGTCCAGATCCTGCTGGAGCAGCGTCATCAGGGGATATTTCATGTGACCAACCGGGGATCCTGCACCTGGTATACCTTTACAAAAAAGATCCTTGCCTATGCGGGGCTTGAGCACGTCGCCGTTGAACCCATCCAGACAAAAGATCTCAACCTGTCGGCGCCACGCCCGGCCTACAGTGTCCTTAACACCCGGAAGTTCACCGAGGCCACGGGAAACATCCTACGCTTCTGGCAATTGGCCCTGCGGGATTTTATCGAGCATACCGAATTCCGCAAGTACTCACCCTAACCCTCTCCCCGAGGGAGAGGGGATTTCTGATCTCTGGGCAAGGGATTTCCGACTTTGTGGAGAGGAAATTATGGACTTTTTACGAACTCGGTAAAGACGGCTTGACGGTTCATGATTAAGGAGGAGCTGCCATGAAGAGGATATTATCCCCGAGATTTATATTAATTATATCATTTTTAGGGGTTCTTCTCTTGATCTCGGGCTGCACCGTGGCGACAAAGAGCACGGTTATCACCCCCCAGCTTCGCGATCTCTTCGACGGAAAATACCAGGTCTACCCGGCAATGGAAAAGGCAAAGCCCCGGACCGTCGCCGTGTTGCCCTTTACCGACGTCTCCCGGAGCCAGCAGGGGACCCAGGCCGTCCGCCGGGGATTCTATAATCATTTCAGCTCCACAACCTTCCGGGATATGGAACTCTGGCGAGTTGACGACCTCCTCAAGAAGGCAGGACTTGCGGACGCCGCCGTCATCAACCAGACCCCGGCCCAGGATCTTGGTAAGATCCTGGGTACCGACGCCGTCGTTTATGGGGAAATCTCCAATTTTGACAAAATATTTGCCGTTGTTTATTCGCAGGTAGCGGTAGGGGCCAAGCTTCGCATGTACGACGCCCGCACCGGCGATCTCCTCTGGACGGGGGAGCATGTAGCCCGGATCCACGAAGGGGGGATCGCGACGAATCCCGTCGGTCTTGTCGCCACGATCATCGCCACGGCCATGAACGTCCGGGATATCCAGCTCCTCCGGGCCTGCGACGACCTCTTCCGGGGAATGGTCCTGACCATCCCGGCGCCGACCATTGCCGAGGCCAAGCGTCCCCCGACAATCACCATCCTCGTCCAGGATACCAAGAATCTCCCCAAAAAGGCGGGCGACGAAATCCGGGTCGTCATCCAGGGGACCCCGAAGATGCAGGCCTCCTTCGACATCGGCGCGTTCAAGAAGCATATCGACATGCAGGAACAGCCGAACGAGCCCGGCGTTTATCTCGGCGTTTACCGGGTCGTCCCGGGAGACAATGTCCGGAAGGCCATCATTACGGGCTATCTGGCCGATGACGCCGGCAATACCTCCCAGTGGGTAGACGCCGTCGGCTCCGTGACCCTGAAGACTACGCCGCCGGACAAGCCAAAATACGTGCGTCTCGTCGGCCGGAACGCCGCCGTGCTGCTTAACTGGGAAAAGTCCGCCGATCCCGAGCTGGCCGGTTACCGGGTTTACCGGAGCTCGACGCCGCTCAGCGGCTACCAGGAGATCGCCCGGAGGGAGGTTACGGAATTCCGGGATGAAAAGCTTGTGAACGGCCAGACCTATTATTACCAAGTCAGCGCCGTGGACCTGGCGGGAAACGAAAGCGACCGTGCGGCAGGAACAGGCATTCCCGTCGCCCCGGGACCCACGCCCGTCTCCGGGACCATCGAGAAGGATACCGCCTGGTATGCCGGGGCTAGTCCCTATATTATCGAAAATACCGTAATCATTAAGGACAAGGCTGCGCTCACCATCGAGGCGGGCACGGAGATCCGCTCCCGGGGTCCCGCCTTGATCGTCGAAGGGGGTCTTATCGCCTTGGGGGACGGGGAGCATGTAATCTCCTGGGATACAGCGACACCAGGGAAGTCCTGGGAGGGGATCGTATTCCGCAACGTCAAGGAGAAGGAGATTTCCCTCAAGTTCAACCGCATCCAAAATGCCGCCACGGGCCTGAACCTGCAATCGTCATCGCCGCTGGTCGAATCCTGCGACCTCTCGCTAAACGGCACGGCCGTCAAGATCTCAGGGGGCTTCGCCAAACCCCGGTTGGCTAAAAACACGATCCTGAAAAACACGGAGGCCGCCGTCACTATCACCGAAGGGGCTCAGCCGGTCCTCACGGAAAACCGGATTCAGGACAACCTCAAGGAGGGAATACTCGCAGAAGGGGCCGCCCCGACCATCTCCCGGAACTTGATTGCCCGCAACGGCGCTTCCGGGATCGCCGTCAAAAACAGCCAGGCCATAATCACGGAAAACAACATCATCGACAACCGGCCCTATAACATCGCCGGGGCCATGACCGGAACATCCGTCTCGGCCCTCAATAACTGGTGGGGAACGGCCAAGGGACTGGAAATACTGGCCACCCTCAAGGGCCGGATCGATATCCGGTCCGTCCTTTCCGCCCCCTACCCGGAGGGGAAAGCATTGTTCCTGCCCATTCTCGGCTCATCCCCGGAAGGACCCGTCAAGGCCGACGCCTACCTGACGCTTTCCAACAGCCCTTATCGGATCGTGAAAAATCTGGTTATCAACGGTGGAGCCACCCTCTATATCGAACCGGGAGTAGTGGTGCGCTACGATCAAAATACCACCCTCATCGTGGAGGATGGCGGTATCATCGCCAAAGGGAACCCCGAAAACCCCATCGTCTTTACCGCCTCCGCCGCCTCCCCATCGCCGGGATTCTATGCCAGCGCCGTCAGATGGGGCAAGAAAACAACCGTTAATTCGGCCTTGAGCTACACAATTATCCAATATGCCGATGTTGCTTTGGATATCGTCTATGGGGCGCCGGAAATCTCCTACAGTCTTATCTCCCGGAACGCCCAGAGTGGCATCTATTGCCGCAATGACGCCGCCCCTACGGTTTCCTTCTGTACCCTGACGGAAAACCGGGGGGAAGGGGCCATTACCATTGTCGGCAACGCCCGGCCCCGGTTCAGCAACAACAATATTTTCAAAAATGATTTTGCCGCCCAGGCCCGCTCGACCATCTATATTGACGCCCGGAACAACTGGTGGGGCAAGGCCCCCCCGGACCTAAACATGATCATGGGGGATGTCGAACAAAACATCAACATCAAGCCCTGGCTGACAGGACCGGAGGGAAGGGCCTATGCGGGAAAGAAATGACTGTTATTTTAGGGGAGGAAATAAAGTATTTCTTATGAGTCAGTCTGAATGAAATTATCGCTACGATAACGAGGAGAGTACTATGAATGACGAACTCCCAGGCGCTTTCCCTTTGATTAAGACTGTTCCCCGCCTGTTACTGGCAACCTTGCTGGTGATTTGTTGTCTGAACACACCTGTCTCGGCCGAGGAGTGCATCCCCTTGCCAAAAGGGGCCGGTGAAAATATTGAACTCACCAAGCCTTACTGTGTGGCGGCGGGGGAATATAATTATGGTTTTATCAATATCCACAGCGGCGGCAAGCTCATCTTCGCGAATGCCAAGATCGATTTCTGGGCCAAGTCCATCCTCGTTGAAAATAATGGGAGTCTCCTGGTGGGAACGCCGGCAGAACCTGTCGGTACGGGTAACTTTAAGAATATCGTTACTTTTTATCTCTATGGAGAAGACAGCGGGAGGGGCATAACCTGCCTGCTGCCCAACTGCGGCGTTCCCCAAAAAGTGTGGGACGAGGGCGGGAAAGCCAGGGTAAAGATGCTGCCCCCGGACGGGACTCCGGAATACGGTAAAGCTGAAGACTACTTTTACAAGTATGAAAATCTCCCCACCTATCCTGCGGGTAGTGATGGTTTCCGGGACGGTGATTATTACTTCGGCCGGAAGTCCCTCGCCGTAGCTTACGGAGGAACGGTCCGGATGTTCGGCCAGAAGGGGGCGACCTACGGTGACGTGGGAAAGGCCGCCATGCTGAAAAAGCCCGTAGCAAAAGGCGCTGCCACCCTGGAGTTGGACAGATTCGCCGACTGGAAACCGGGTGAGAAGATATTGATTTTCGATATGAGCAATCCCGCTATCACTTCCGAAGTATTAACCATTAAAGAATTGCAAGATGATCCCACTGATAGGCATGCGCTTATCACCATCAAGGGGACAGGGGTGAAGAAATCCTATGAGGATGTGACGAAGTATCGGGTCATGGACATGGACCCGTCGGGGACCAGTTGGGCCCGCTTGCAGGGAAACGTCGAAAAAGATGGCGATAAGCTGGTTTTAGACCGGCTGGTGGACTGGCAGGAGGGCGATCAGATCGTATTGACGGCGACGGACTACCTGCCCGGACATTCCGAGCTCCTCTCCATCAAGGGAATCGCCACCGATCTTGAGAAAAAGACAACCACCATCACCTTGAAGGAAAAGATTGCGTACCCCCATAACGGCACCAGATACCCCGTCCCCAAGGCGGAAATGCCGCCCGACATCAAGGATAAGGTAGCCGACGCCGTGGAAACCAGGGCCGCCGTGGCACTTTTATCCCGTAATATCCGGGTTGTTTCCGGGGGAGACAAATTCAACGACAAACTTCCCGACAAAAGTTACTTCGGCGGCCATACCATCGTCCGGCAAGGGGTGAAACAATATCAGCTCCAGGGCGTCGAATTCTATCAACTGGGCCAGGGCGGACGGATGGCCCACAGCCCGGTGAACTTCCACATGGTCCGCCAAGCGCCGCGGGAAACTTTCGTGGCCGATTGCTCATCATGGGACTCCATGACGCGCTGGTATGAAATCCGGGGCGCCCAGGGGGTGATGCTGAATAGAAACGTCGGCTATAAATCGATCGGCCACGGCTATTTTCTTGCCGAGGGAACGGAAACACTGAACCTCCTGCAGGGCAATATCGGCATCTATGCCCGGCCGGCCGTAGACTACCCGGACAATCCACGTAAGGTCCCCGGCGTCATCGCCAAAACCACGGATTACGCAAACAATGATCCCAGGAAAAACCAGTATCTTGCCTATGGGGGCGATTATATCCATCCCAGTGTGTTTTTCATTATGAACGGGTATAACAACTTTGAAAACAATATGGCCGTGGGCGCCGGGGCCTGCGGCGCCTGTTACTGGATCGCCCCGGCCGTAAACAGCGGCCTTTCCAGAAACCAGTCCTGGGAAGGCTATGCGGGAATTCAGCGCCAGACCCCGGGGAGGGCGCCAATGAAATCCTTCCATGGCAATTTCTGCTCCACGGCCCAGCATTCCCTGATCACCATCGATACCACCGGCGTGTGCAAGGGCGTCAACACCCCTGATCAGCCGAATGATACACAGGCGTTCAAAGCAATCCCCAACCCGTTCGCAAAGTATTACGACATCCAAAACCAGCATGATCCGACGCATGAGTTATATCCCGACATCCAGTCCGGCGCCACGCTGCAGCCGGTGCGTTGCGATGTAGAGAAGAATCCCAGATGTGAAGATGAAGCCTTCCTGTGTACCAAAGGAAACACCCGGGATTGCGCGGTCAGCGTCATCGACTCCTACACCTCTTCTTTCCATTGGGCGCAGCAGAACTATGCAGCGATCTGGCTCCGCACCAACTGGTTTTTGTTCACCGACAGCGCCCTTACCGACGTGCTGAACGGCGGTCTCACCATGGTTTCCGGCGGCAGTTGGGATCAGGTCATGAATCAATACTGGGCCCTGACGAGGAACAGCATTTTCGTCGGCCACACGCAGGATAATAATTTCTACGCCACCAATGCCGGCCCGGTAACTCCCCATCAGGACAATAAACTCCGCTGCAAGGAAGGCACCCCGGCATCGTACTGCCGGTTGCAGGATACGGGCAAAGATAATCGGGACGAAGGGGTCGTCATCCCCATTGACAACTTCTCCGTCTACCAGCGCCTCTACAACATCTATGACGGTCCGGTTTACCAGGAGTCGAACGCCTTTCTGCACATTAAAAAAGCTCCCATCGGCGGTTGCGATCCCAATCTCGACAAGCATGTCGTTCCCGGCACCTGTAACAATAACCAATATTTATACTGGCGCGCCCAGGGCATTCCGCGGGCCAAGGAGGACCCTTATAAAGGCCGGTGCATTCTGCCCAACGCGGCCATCGGCTGGAAGCAGCCCAACGGCTTCTATTACCCGCCGGCGTTTCACTCGCGGAATCTGTTCTTTAACGATGTGGACATCCGTCATTTCATTATCGTACCCCTCTTCAAAGCCGGGACATCGGAAGTCGATGTCGCCAAGGTCAAGGCGGAATACTGCACCTATCCGCCGGGCGCTCCCCAGGAATTGTTTGCCGACAGCTTCACCGACGTTGATCGCCAGACGGAACTGAACGACGACGACGGCTCCCTGAGCGGCTTGCAGGGGGCACAGCCGCGGCAGATCGGAACGGGAGCGGACGATGCCGGGGGAACGATCGCCATTAATACGGACAAGTATTTCGACGCCCCGGTCCAGACCCTCGAGTGTCTCTCCGAGGAGACCTGTTTGCAGTCGCCTTATGATTACATGACGGCCGTCATCATACCCGGGTGTGCACAGCAAAGTTTCGGCGGCTGCGGAGATAAATGGAACAGTGAGTGTGAGAACCGCAACTGTTATGGGGTGCCCATTTACAGACAATATCTGAACAGCGGTGAGCGTGCCGGCGAGGAACAAGGCATCCGCATGATGGGCACGGGCATCGCCCAGCGCAGCATCCTGGTTGCCAATAACGGGCGCTATTACATAGATATGACGGTCAGTGCGGATAAACAGTTCAAAAACATAAAGACGAAGGAACCGGCCCCCTTTAAAAATGTCTTTGAAAAGGGTCGAACATATAATTTTTTTCTCCTCTACGCCAAGGCGACGTCTAAAGTCACTTTTCAATTATTCATAGGGAAAAGTCTTGCCGATGCCGATTTAAAAGCCAATGTGAAGATGATCCGCGTCGGCACCAAGAAGGAAGACGGGTTTGTCCTGCGGACGACGCCGCTGGTTACGGCCCCCGCCGACGCCTGGCCTGCCCAGTGGGGCAGGAAGTATGACCCGGCAAGCGGCATCCTGGAAGTGACGATAGACCTGACCGACCCCGGCTTCAAAGAGCAATTCGACAAGGGCGTAAAGGAATCCTGCGGACCGCCTTCCTTCTGTACATGGAAGGAAAATACCGGCGGCAAGGGGGGGGCTTGCGTTTATGCAGGCGATCAGACGGTCATTGATTATAAGGGTGATGACACTGTATGCCAGTGGTCCGTCAAAGCCATGGAATGTCCCAGCGGCGGTTGCTACGGATTCCAGTTGGCCCTGACAGCCGATGTAGCGGATGATGATGCGAACCACCACCGGCCGGCGCCGACGCCGTTTCCCAAAGATTGGTCGTCCGTGGCCTGGAAGACGGCAGATAAAGCAACCGCCGGGGATTCCAAACAGACAGAGATGTCCACCGGGGAGCTCGTCATCGAAAGCGTTAAAAACGATGACCGTGCCGGGACCGTTATTAACCTGCAAGCCCCCGGGATCGATGACCCCGGCAAGAATCCCTACACGACGGTGAAACGGATCGACGTTTCCGGTCAAGTAACCGGCTGGGCCTGGCTGAAAAAGGGTATTGCCCTTGAAAAATCGGCGCTGCAACTGGACAGGAAGGTTGATTGGAAGCCCGGCGAGAAGATCATCATCTCGACCCCCTCTACCTGTGTGTACCCTGGCGGCCCGGACGGCAAGGCGCCGCCGACACCGGCCTACATATGGGATGTCGCCAATCCGAAGTAACCGTCATAATTGAGGATCTGAATATCAGACGCAGCAGCATGATCACAGATAGGCCTCAAGGCGGCTACCTGTACGCCTTGGCCCTGCTCGTAGTGGCGGCATTCATTTTTTCCGTTTTCCTTTGGCAGACGGAGACGCCGGCGGCTTCCGGTGACGCCATATCCGGGCAGATTCTCGACGAACACGGGCCGGTAGCCGGGGCGAATGTGCGGATACAGGGAACAAAGAAGGCCGTCCGCACGGATAAATCCGGGCATTTCCTGTTATCCGGTTTGCCGGTCGGGGTAAAAGTAAACGTCAGCGCCTGGAAACACGGCTATTACTGCGCCCTGCAGGAAAACGTCACCACCCCGAAAAAAGGAATCCGGTTTAAGCTCATCCGCTATCAGCAGGGAGACAATAAGGCGTATGAATGGCTGCCCCCGGAAGGCGTTAAAAACGCCTGCGTGGATTGCCATAACCCGGCGATCATTGCCATGAGCTTGCAGGACCCCCACCTCAAAGCCGCCGCCAATCCCCGTTTTCTTACCATGTACTTCGGCACGGACACCCAGGGCAACCAGAGCCCCCGCACCCGCTATGATAAGGGAAGAGGCGTCTGGAAGCATCTGGTAGTCCCATGGCCGCCCGATCCCGCACAACCTTACTACTACGGGCCCGGTTATCAACTGGATTTCCCCGGCACGACGGGCAACTGCACGGCCTGCCATATCCCGGGGGCCGCCCTTTCCCGCACCGCCGATCCCCGCGCCGTGAAAGGGGCCGACAAATACGGCGTCCATTGCGATTTTTGTCACAAGATCGCCGCTGTCAAGATGGACCCCGTATCGCGGATGCCCTTTCTCCGCTTCCCCGGCGTCCATTCCCTGGATATCCGCAGGCCCTTTCCGGAGGACAAGGAACGCTTCCAGTTGTTCTTCGGCACCTTCGATGACGACAACGTCCCTGCCGAAGACACCAAGCTGCCGTTACTCGGGGAAAGCCAATATTGCGCGCCCTGTCATTACGGCGTATTTTGGAGCACCGTGGTGTACAACTCCTATGGCGAGTGGCTGAAAAGCCCCTATGCCGACCCCAAGTCCGGAAAGGCAAAGACCTGCCAGGAATGCCACATGCCCTCCCCGACGGCCTATAAAGGGAAGGCGATTACCAACGTGGCCCCCGGCAAGGGGGGCATAGAACGGGACCCGGCCGCCATCCACAACCACAACATGACCGTGGATGCCGAGCTCCTAGGGAATTCTCTCACCATGGATGCGTCGGCAAGAATGCAGAACGGCAAGGTGGCAGTCACGGTAACGCTGACCAATGACAAGACGGGCCATCACATCCCCACCGATTCACCCCTCCGCCACCTGATCCTCCTCGTCGAGGCAAAAGATGCCCGGGGAAAGACACTCAAACAAATGGCCGGCCCTAAATTGCCGGAATGGTGCGGCGTCGGGAAGGCAGGGAAAGGCCATTACGCCGGGCTCCCCGGCAAGGCCTACGCCAAGCTCCTCAAGGAAAAATGGACGGAGGTTTTCCCGACAGGGGCCTACTGGAACCACACCGAACTCGTCAGCGACAACCGCCTGGCCGCCTTCGCCACCGATGCGAGCGCCTATGGCTTTGCCCCCCCGGCGGACGGAGGGAAGGCCGCAATCACGGTCACCCTCCTTTACCGGCGGGCCTTCATCAACCTCATGGAGCAGAAAAAATGGGACATCCCGGACATCGTCATGGCGCGCCGGCAGTTCCTCTTTTAGCCAGTCATCCTGCCGTCATTCATCCTTGACACACGGGAGGTTTTCCTCTTAAAGTGACCCAACATCAGGCGAGGGCAACGAAACTCATGACAAAAATATTTAAGGCTTTCATCCTGGCGATCTGCCTTGTTTCCCTGCTGCCCGCGCCGGCCCTGTCCGCCCCGGAGCGGCGCACGGCCCTGGTCATCGGAAACGGCGCCTATGAGGGGAGCCGCCTGAAAAACCCCGTCAACGACGCCGTCGACATGGCCGCCGCCCTGAAGGACCTGGGGTTTACAGTGGTCCTCAAAAAGGACGTCAAACTCAAGGAAATGGAGACGGCGATCAGCGACTTCGGTAAAAGCCTCAAGCAGGGCGGTGTGGGCCTGTTTTACTACGCCGGACACGGCCTGCAGGTCGGCGGCATCAATTACCTTGTCCCTATCGGTATCCGGATCGCCCAGGAATCAGACGTAAAATACGAAACCGTGGATGCGGGGCGGGTCCTCGACGAGATGGATAATGCCGGCAACGGCCTCAACATCGTGATCCTCGACGCCTGCCGGGACAATCCCTTCGCCCGCAGTTTCCGCTCCGCAAGGCGGGGATTGGCGGTTTTAAATAACGCCCCGGTAGGATCGTTCATCTCCTATTCGACGGGCCCCGGTCAGGTGGCCCGGGACGGAGCGGGCAACAACAGCCCCTATGCCGCCGCCATGCTGAAGTACATGCGGGAGCCTGGGCTGACCATTGAGCAGGTCTCCAAGAAAATCCGCCATCAACTGGGAGAGGAAACGGGGGGACAGCAGGTGCCCTGGGAGCTTTCATCCCTGGACGGGGATTTCTTTTTCGTTCCGGGCAAGACTTCCATAGCCGGCCGTACCTCCGGAGGAAGCGAGCCGAGGAAAGATAAGGCCGTGACGGTGGCGGCCAAAAAGCGGGGCGAGAAGCCTGGGACGCAGCCACCGGCATATACGGATCCCGTGACGGGCATGGAGTTTATCCTCGTCAAAGGCGGCTGTTATCAGATGGGAGACAGCTTCGGAGACGGCGACGCCCCGGAGAAACCGGCCCATGAAGTTTGCCTGGACGACTTCTATATGGGAAAATACGAGGTCACCCAGGGGCAATGGCAGAAGGTCATGGGAAACAACCCCTCCCACTTCAAGCATTGCGGCGAGGCCTGCCCGGTGGAATCCGTAAGCTGGTCCGATGCCCAGTCTTTCATTGCCGAGCTGAACGGGAAGTCGGGGAAGAAGTACCGCCTGCCCACCGAAGCTGAATGGGAATACGCCGCCCGTAGCGGCGGCAAGATGGATAAATGGGCGGGGACGAGCAGCGAAGGCAGGATCGGCGATTTCGCCTGGTACGAAGCAAACGCGGAAGACCGGCCCCACCGGGTGGGCGAAAGAAAACCCAACGGTCTGGGAATTTATGACCTGACCGGCAATGTTTGGGAATGGGTTCAGGACTGGTACGATGAAAATTATTACAAAGCCAGCCCGCAGGAGAATCCCCAGGGACCCGGCGACGGCACCTCACGGGTTTTAAGGGGCGGCTCCTGGCTTGACCGTACCAAAGACACCCGCACCTCGCTTCGCTTCTTCTACGCCCCAGCCAAAGTGTTCAAAAGCGTCGGCGTCCGGCTGGTAAGGACCCCATAGCCGCAACCATATATTTAGATTTAATGAATTTGCATTGAGACTAATACCCGTGCCTTAAGCGGGCACAACGAAACATGAAAAACCCTCTTTTCCCCCCCTTCTGTAAAGGGGGGATGGGGGGATTTTAAACAAATCCGGAGGGTCAAATGAAAAGAATAGCTGCTCTTATTTTGTCGGTGCTTCTCGGCGCCGCTTTTTTAACCGCCTGCTCCGGCCCCACCTGCTATCAGGTGAAACGGCCGAACGGCCAGTATGTATGCCTCCCGGAATGCAAACCGATTGTCGAATACCAGGGCAGCAGTTTCAGCATCAAGGGGACCAACATCCCTATCCCCACCACGGGCCTGACGGTCAATCTCGGCGATACGGCCTGGAATAAGACCCTTCTTCAAACCGCCGCCTCGGCTTCCCAAATCATGGACATCCAGCGGGTCTCCCGTTGCGAAAGATTGTCTATTCTTGCCACGACCATGACCAACCAGGAAGAATATGAAAAATTGCTGAAGAATATGTATGAAAGCGAGGAAAAGTTAAATCAGCTTGCCCTGCTTATCACCATGAACAACCCGGCAGCCGTGGTGAACTGGGTCAATGCCTACAGCAAGGAAGTCCCCCCCGGTGAAGTCAGCCGCGCCCTTAACGATCCCGATCTGGCCAAGGCCGAGGCAGTGGTGCGGGGCATGAATCACCAGGTTTACGTGCCGAAAGACACGAAGGTCCGCTCCCTGGATTCACTTTTTTAGGGGCACCCCCTCCCCGTAGGTATGACAACGCGGATATTCCTTTTCCCCAAGGTATGGGAAATGATCTCTCCCCGGAAGGGCCGAAAAGTGACATCGCTAAAGGCCTCCTTGAGGTGACCACACGATAAGATCACTAGCCGGACGGCTTGGCGCGGTATGCCTGATTCGGATGATTAGGCCGCTCTGGGAAATGAGCCTCAAGACGGCCCTCCTTGATTAAAGGATTGATATAGTGATTCCGGAGACTGTCCGGACTACGGTTCAACAATTTGGCTAATGTTCGGAGTTCCAAATACCGGCCCGAACATAAATGCACAATAACTTCTGTGACAATCGCTTTGTCCACTCTCCCTTTCTCTCTGACCGGACAGGCAATTTTCAACAATGCCTCGTAATGTTCGGAGCTTAATTCGACCGCTGTTCCCTCTGTTTGAACATTATCCACCGGTCCTATTTTTGTAACGATTTTTTCTTCAACTTGAATTTGGTCGGCTTGGAGAGGACTAAAAAAACCATCCAGAAAGTCCATTTCGGATTTCTTTTCGTCTCCCGGGAATACATAGTAGGTGCCCCTGCCGGTGCCGAGTGGAGATAAAAACCCCCTTTTTACAAGTGATCTGAGCACTTCCGTAACATCAGTTCTGTGAGCCGTCGTCATAGAGGCCAAGCGGCTGTGAGATACCCGACCCTCAATATACACGGTTGCCAGGGCCAAACGATGCAAATCTGGCAAGCGATTAAATTTGTTACCATATCTATGATTCAGATGCTTCAGGGCGTCCTCGGGAATAAGGCTCGCCAGGGGGAGTGTCAGAAGTGTTTGGTCCGGTTCAAGTCGTTCTTCCCATAAAGGAGGGCGACGATGCTGATTTGTCATCCAGTTTCTTAGAATCTTCGGAATGCCCGAACCGGCTTGATCTCCATAGCCAATGAGCTGAAACATCTTCTGAATGTTTCGGTTACGACAATCGCTTTGTCCTCCCTGCCTGGCAAGTTCCAAAGAAATCCTCATAGTGCCGGGATTTCGGAACCCGTAAAGGTCAGGCCGTTTGACGACAAGGACAGAAACACGCCCGGTATAATCGGCGTGAACGATCGTATTGGTTAATGCCTCTCGCAAGGCTTCATGGATGGGGGTATCATCTTTTCTGACAGCACCTTCCAGGGTGAAGGGAACTTTCAAGTCGGCATAAAGCTTTTGGATCACTTTGCGATCGATACATGGTTATTTTTAATAGTCAAGAAAAAAGTAAGGTCGTCCTACTAATTTCCAGTTAAAAAACTTCCTGCTATTTCGGCCTAATTCTCGGAAAGATCCCCAGGTCGTGTTTATGTCAGGGCTATTTTGGTGCGACCGGCTTGATCGCAAACACATAAGCCCTGCGGCTTTCGTATTCCACCCCGGGATACGGTTCTCTCTCGCTTACCTCTATCTTTTCAAATCCACTGTCCTTTAGGCAACGGAAAATGAAATCGGTAGTGAAAAACATGAAGTCGATATCGACTTTCTTACCGAGAAAATCGTCTATATGGATTATCTTCTCACCAATGTGGTAGGTGAAAAGGAATATTCCCCCCGGCTGTAATACCCGAAATACTTCCCGGAATGCCACCCCTACTTGTTCTTCCGTGAAGTGAACAGCAGCGTAGAAGGCTACAACACCGGCTATGGAGTCGTTTTCAAATTCGAGATCAAGAATACTTCCTTTTCGAAAGTGTATCTCCGGGTGAATCGTTCTTGCCTGTGTCAGTATTTTTTCGGACAGATCCAGCCCTGAGATTTCAATCCCAAGGTTTTTCAGGTAGTTTGCAGTTTGACCGGGACCACAGCCGAAATCCCAGACCGGTCTTCTGTTGCCGATCTCTTGCGCAAATCTGTGGAGAATTTCCCGGTCTTGCGGTTTCTTTTCGTGTTCACCGGAGAATGCTTCTGCATATTCTTTTGCTAACGAATCGTACAGGTTCTCTACCTTGTTTAAATTCTGTTCCATAATCATGGCTCTATAGGGGCGAGATGTGCCACGGTCCGCTGGATTGAATTGGGTGGCTTTGTAGGCTTTACATCATTAAACATTTTATCGCAGATACTCTATGTTAACATCTGGAACTAAAGAAACCCCGGGTTTGGCTAATAGCTCAATGAACCTGCCCCCTTTTGAGGGATGAAACAGATTGGCCGAAGCGCTGCTCCTGATAACCCAAGCTGTATCCAGCCCACGCTCAGTCCCAGCTAAGGCCAGTACTTCCTGACCCTCTGGTATTACACCTGCATCAACAGACATTAAAACGCATTCCAGACAAACCAATGTTCCTGTAGATATCAATTCGAGGGTCTTTGCCATCAGATCAAGTCCGGTAATCTGATGAAGATGTACCCGAATAGAAAAACTGGGACCGAAGAAAGGTATCGTCCCTTGCACAATTTTTACTTTGAGGTTATCAAGTTTCTGCCTATTAACCTGGGTAATACCCATAGACACTCTCGTTAGCCCTTGTTTGGACCAAGACGATCTCATCTCAGCCAGTTCAGGGATGGTTGCAAATGGACCCTCATCCATTTTATTTACTTCCCAACTCATCCCTTGAGGACAAGTAACACAGATCACTTCTTTGTCCGGAATTCTCTCCGCCGTTTTGAGTGCGCAATCGCCAGTAATGGAGGCTACTACTAGATATTCGTATTTGGATGAGACGGTTTTCACTATCTCGATAACTTCATCAGTGTTGACTGGCCCTGGCCTTTCAAAAACTCTCATGGAATAACTCCTAATTTTATATATTCACACAATGATTAGTCGCCCAACGCTGCAAATAACCGGCTACCAAAAAGCGCAAAGCGAAGCGGCACGGCTTTTGGTAGCCCGAGTTAATTTGCCTTGTTACATTTGCCACTAACACCCATGCCCGAAGCGGGCACAACGAAACATGAAAATCCCCCCTTTAGCAAAGGGGGGATTTTCATATAAAATGCAATTGGGAAGTCCATTGAACCACCTCTATTCGGCATTGATAAAATCTAGCGCAGTACAAGATTCACTACCAATAACCCAAGCATCATGACCTGGCCCGACTTCAAAGGCCTGTCCCGGCCCAACCTCTCGCTCAACGCCAGCAGAATCCCGAACCACCATGCGTCCCGAAAGAATGTAGCCAATATGGTTTCCTGATGACTTACCGGTTTGAGGCCCCGCATGCAGCGACCATTTCCATCCTGCCTGATAAGTGCCAAAACCGATTCTCGCAGACCTTAACATGGTGTCAGATCGGCAGCTACCATCAAGAAACTTTCTTATGCTTTCGGAATTCAGAGGATCTCCGATAACTAAATGCGACTCGGCACTTCTCTTATCTGCCTTCATACTTTTCCTATGTGACTAAACAGTCCGCGTCCGGATGCATGCTGGGTTAGGCGCCCTTTGGGGGTGGGAAATTGAGGGCTCCCGTTTGGAAATAAAACTTCCATTCGCCTGTTGATAGTTTTGTGTATATCTTACAGACTCGGCCTGTCCAATGAGAATCTTCCTTGGTGACTTTATGCCGCCAAAGGGTATCAATATCAACCACGGCGAATGCTGCGTCTTGTTCATTGGAGATTTCGATCTTCACGATATCGCGACGATTATGGACTAAATCATGAGAATCAAAGAGGTCCTGCCAGCTTCTACGCCACCGCTCCCTATCAAATCTCCCCATAGCAAAGATCCAGTCAACGGGATCGTGGGCGTCGGCTGTTGGTGGCCATGGCCAGGCCATATCTGGGTGGATCATGGATAGGAAGAGATCTGGATTCTTCGTATTCCAACCCTTGGTTTCGAGATCAACCATCTCTTGAATTTTTTTTGCGATCACCATGCTCATATAAATTCTCGCTTTATTCTGGTTAACGGGGCGAGATGTGCCACAGGCCCCTGGATTGAATTGGGAGGGTGGGTTGACAGGTCCATGCATGATGGGAAAAATGGGTCTGTCCCCAATTTCCTAATCCGTCGGCCTTTTCTCCTTTCCTTTCCGGTACGCCATAGGAAGTACAAAACGGCACAGGAGTTTCCTCCAGCCGTATATCTTGTGCGCTTCGGATGTGAGACTGCGGCCACACTTGCAGCACTCCGGCGCATACCATGAAAAAGGCGCGCCGCAGTTGGGGCACGCCCAGCGCTTTTTCTGCGCCGCGAGCCAAGGGCCAACGCCGTCGCGTTTGATCGCCTCCAGACTGGATGCAGCCTCGTGCGTGTGCGGGAGAAACTTCGCCACTGATTGCCATTTGCTGTACATCTTGCAGGGGTAATCGGCGCAGTCGACGCAGTGCTCAACGCCCTTCTCCCGTGCGCAGCGGCGGAGGCTGCATGTACTGCAACCTGCGTACACGGTGTCGGATTTGCATCCGCCGCAAGCGAGATCCTCCTTCGGCACACTTCCGAGGCAGGCGGCGAACCCGTCGGCGCGACCGGTTTCGCCGTGCATTACTATGGAGCACGCACCGCAGTAGATTCCGCAGTAGGTATCGGGGTTGAATGTATTCATTAATTTTCTCTTACACTATTACATGGGGGCCAGCAAGACTGTCAGACTGTTGCTTTGCCTCGTTATATAAATTTCCGGTAAAAAAACCTCCTCATGTTTCGTAATCACGGCAGCTCCGTACTATATCTCTCAATTATCTCCGCTTTCCGGAAGCAATCGCAAGCGTGGTCGTTTACCATGCCCGTTGCCTGCATGTGGGCATAACATATGGTAGACCCCAAAAACTTAAACCCTCTCTTCTTCAAATCTTTGCATAATGCGTCCGACTCCTTGCTTGTCGCCGGATAATCCGATAATTTACGTATGTTATTGATTTTGGGTTTGCCGCCGACAAAACCCCATATATAGTTTGAAAACCTTCCGTATTCCGCCTGAACCTCAAGAAATCGATGGGCGTTATTAACGGTGGCTTCTATTTTCAATCTGTTTCTGATTATCCCCGGATTCAGCAACAGTTCTTCAATCTTCGCCTGATCGAATCGGGCAATCTTTTCCGGTTCAAAATTTTCGAATGCCCTCCGGTAATTCTCCCTCTTTTTTAGCACCGTGTACCAGCTCAAACCCGCTTGGGCGGATTCCAAAGACAGAAATTCAAATAGCAACCGGTCGTCATAAACCGGAACACCCCATTCTTTATCATGATATTCAACATAATCGGGTTTACTCACGTCAACCCAGGGACAACGGCAAACATCATTTGTCGAAGCTGTCATGCCATACCTCCCGATGCAGAATTTGCCTCTCCAAGAAGCCCCGCCCCTGGCGTATCTTGCGCTAAAACCCCGGAAAGCCTTGTCCTGCCGAAAGAAGAGGTCTCTAGGACACTATGCTGGGTGGCGAGTTCTTCCAGGGCCTGGGGATTGAGGAATTTACAGGGCTGGTTGGGCTTGTAGCTTTTAGTTGTTGCCATAAGGTCCTCCTTTCTCGCAGGGGAAAAGAACAACGCATCATGGAATGAAGCTGATAGGTTACGGTATGTTGGAAAGCTACACGGATATTTTTAATAGTCAAGAAAAAAAGGATGGTCGTTCTATTAATTCTCAGAGGAAAACGTCGTGATGTTGCGACGAAAGAGCTACCATGAGAGGGGCGGGAGGAGGGGGGAACCCACCCCTCCCATGGCGCATTATGGCAGGTAATCAGAAATCCTGGAACTCCTCGTTTCCGTGCGATGCCTTCCGGTCGGCAAAGGGAATCAGTCGCTCCGCCATCGTCCTTTTTGAAAAAATATTTGTTTTCCCAGTCGTTTTGGCCGCTTTGGCGCCGGCGTGGTCGGCAATCCCCCGCCGCTCCCGTGAAGCCACCGTCGGCATCCCGGCGCCGTTTGCACTGCCGCCCACAACATCGAGCAGCGTTTTGGCTACCTGTTTGACCTGTTCCGCCTGGGCGTTCATCTCCTCGGAGGCGCTGGCCGTTTCTTCGGCGTTGGCGGCGCTTTCCTGAACGACTTTGTCCATCTCCGAAACAGCCTTGGTGATCTGTTCAATCCCCGTGGACTGTTCATTGGAGGCGGCGGATATTTCGGCTACCAGCTCTCCCACCTTGACGGCGCTCTGGGCGACGGCCAGAAAATCGTCATTGGTCGTGCTGACCAGGCCCGACCCGTCGCCGATCTTCTTGACCGTGTCTTCGATCAGGACGGAGGTATTCTTGGCGGCTTCGGCGGCGCGAATGGCCAGATTTCTGACCTCCTCGGCAACGACGGCGAAGCCCGCCCCCGCCTCTCCCGCCCGGGCCGCTTCCACGGCGGCGTTCAGGGCCAGCAGGTTCGTCTGAAAGGCGATCTCATCGATAGTCTTGATGATCTTCGACGTATCTTCACTGGCCTTCGATATTTCCGCCATGGAATTAGTGAGTTTCGTCATGGAACCCTTGGCGCGCTCGACGATGTTTGTGGTCTCCTTCATCAATCTGTTCGCATGCCCGGAATTGTCGGCGTTCTGCTTCGTCATGGAAGACATCTCCTCCAGGGATGACGAGGTCTCCTCCACCGCGGCGGCCTGTTCCGAGGCCCCTTCCGCCAGGGACTGGCTGGCCCCGGACACCTGGGAGGAAGCCGACGCCAACTGCACGGCCGCATCGTTGAGTTCATTGGCCGCCCTGGTGATGGGCAGGCTGATCCGGCGGGCAAAAACCATCACAATGACGATAGTGGCGGCCAGGAACAGGGCGCTGATGATCATGATGAAATTGCGGATCGCATGGGCATCGGCGAGAAACTCATTCGTATCCTGGGTCAGGCCGACGCTCCAGCCGGTAAGCTCGACGGGGGCAAATCCGGCAATCTTTTTCGTCCCTTTGAAGACATATGATTCGGCACCCTTCTGCTTGGCCAGCATCTTACCGACAATAGCCTCCATCCCTGCCTGCTTTGCCAGATCCAATTCCAGAATGTATTCCTTCTTTGGGTGGGCGATGATCAGGCCGGTATGATTAATCATGAAGGGATAGCCAGTCTGGCCGATTTTGACGGCAGTGATTTTTTCCACCAGGAAATCGATCTTCATAGCCGCAGCGGCCAGCCCGATGAATTCCCCCGTGTTGCCAAAAATCGGGGCGGCGACCGTGGCCACGGTATTGCCCGTGGCCTTGGATTTCGCCACCGCGCCTACATTGGCCTTGCCGCCTTTCGCCTCCCGGTAATAAGCCCGCTCCGAAACATCCAGCCCCTTGAGCTTTCCCCCCACATTATCGGCAAAAATCTTCCCACTGGCGTCGACCAGAAAGAGCTGGTCGTAATCGTTGCCGATTTTTTTCATGATCGCCGCCAGATCGGCGTTCAGCGCCTCAACGCTGTTTGCCGCCTCACCGCCGCTGGAAACCTTACCGGCGGCTTCGACGACGGCGTTACTTGCGGAAAGCTCTTTGACGATTTTCAATTCCTCGAGGAGGACCATTTGCACCATCCCGGCCAAACTGCCGGCGATCTGCTCCGCCTGTTCCTTGGCGTTCCTTTCCAGGGCCTGGGAAGACCTGAAGGCCGAGAAAGCCCCTACTACCAGCAACGGTATAAGGACCACCAGCACTCCGCCTACCAACAACTTCATGCTCAAGGTCATTTTTTTCATAGCTAATATCTCCCTATAAATATTTTTTCTTTCTTCAATTTCCGTGTTCTCTCCGAACTGCCCCTTCTATGCCGGAGATGATCTGTTCCATGGTGCAGGGTTTCTTGATAAAGCCATCGTACTGCTCCCATACCGAGCTTCCTCCGGGAATTATGTCGGCATAGCCCGTTATGAGCACAAACGGGTGGTTGCTTTTCCGGCCCCGCAATGCCCGGAAAAGATCAGCCCCGTTCTTCCCGGGCATCGTATAATCCGACAGCACGACATCTATGGTATCTCCATACCGGGAAATCGCCGCCAGGGCTTCGTCGACGCTTAGGGCCACCACCACCCCGTAGCCCTTGGCTTTCAGTCCCCGCCGCAACGTCTGAAGCTGATCAATTTCGTCGTCTACGATCAGAACGGTCATTATCAAACTCCTCACCCGACAATCATTTATTCCATTTCTCGACTTTTTTAAGAAGACGTCAATCTTTGCGATTATAGTAGCACGAATAGTGCCACCGCCATCTTTATGTATTTTTCACAAGATTTTAATTACTTACAAGGAGAGAGGTTCGGCAATGTCCGTTTTGTACACCATTACGATGATGCCATAATGGACTATCTGGGTGTGTTAACCATTGTTTTCACTGGACAAATGAAACAGGTATGCCATTTTGGCATGGCAAGCTTTGGCAGGGCGCTATTCGATATTGTAAGAGGACAGCTTCCGGCGGAGGGTATTGAGGCCGATGCCTAAGAGCTTTGCCGTATGGAGTTTATTTTTGCCCGATTGTGCATAAACCTTGAGGATGTATTCCCGCTCCATCTGGGCGAGGGACGTTGCCGCTGCCGGTTCTTCCGTCGCGCTTTTCCGCTTGTTCTCCTGTTCCGCGGCTTTGAGGACATAAGGGGGCAGCGATTTCTTTGAGAGCGGTCCTTCACCAGCCAGATTTAAGGCCGCCTGGACGATGGAACGGAGCTCGCGGACGTTGCCGGGATAGTCATAGGCCGCAAGCACCGCCATGGCTCCACCGGCGATGCCCATCCCTTCCTTTTCCCCGCAAAACTCTTTCAGGAACGATTGAATAAGGATAAACAGATCTTCTTTTCGCTCCCGGAGCGGCGGAATATTCAGCCAGGCCCCTTTGAGACGCCAGTAAAGATCATTCCGGAACAGATGCTTCGCTCTGAGCATCTCCAGATCCTTATTGGTCGCGGCGATGATGCGGATATCGACACGGCGGGCAACACTCGTCCCGAGCTTCATGAATTCACCGTCCTGGAGGACCCGGAGCAGCTTCCCCTGAAAATCGTAGGGCAAATCGCCGATCTCATCGAGAAAAAGGGTCCCCCGGTGGGTGGACTCCAGAAAGCCGGCCCGCTCCTTGTCTGCCCCCGTGAAAGCCCCTTTCGTATGACCAAAGAACTCGGCCTCAAAGAGATTGTCCGTCATGGAGGCCATGTTGATGGAGGTAAAGGGAAAGCCGGAGCGGGGGGAGCACTGGTGGACCGCCTTGGCTAAGAGCTCCTTGCCCGTACCGCTTTCCCCGGTGATCAAAACGGGGACATCGCTGACGGCATGCAGTTCCGCTTCCTTAAGAAGGCGGAGGATTTTTTCCGACTGCGTAACGATGGGACGGAAGGCCGCTTTGTTTAATATCTGCGGCCGTTGCTTCACCTTGCCGACGGAAAGGACCTGAAGCAACCTCTTTCTTTCCAGTGCCCTTTTGACGGCGGAGACCAGCTCATCCCGGGAGATGGGTTTGGTCAGATAATCATAAGCCCCTTTCTTCAGGCACTCCACGGCGACCCGGGCCTCGTTCAGCGCCGTGACCATGATGCATTCCGTATCGGGGCTCGTGTTTTTGATCTCTTCCAGCAGGGACACCCCGTCCATCTCCGGCATGGAAACATCGATGAGGGCGACATCAAAGGACTTCCCTCTCCGGAAGGCCTCCGCCGCCTTGCGGGGACTCGTCTCCAGAGACAGTCCGCGGAAGCCGGCGCCGATCAGCCCCCGTCTGACACTTTCCAGAAAGTCCCTTTCGTCGTCGATGACAATAATGCCTTCGCTCAAACCCGTTTCTCCTGTGGATATTCCCCTAACCATTGATATTTATCTCCGGGAGGATGATCCGGAAAAGGCTCCCCCGGCCAGGCTCGCTTTCCACCTCAATTACCCCCCCGAGAGCCTCGATCAGATTGTTGGCGATATAAAGCCCCAAGCCCGTGCCCTTTCCCCTTGGCTTGGTCGTAAAAAATGGTTTGAAGATGCTGTTTTGGGTCTCTTGATCCATCCCGGCGCCATTATCCTCGATTTCAATGATGATCCGGTTTTCCCAGGAGTCCCCCCCGGCCACGCGCAGGGTGATCCGGGATTCTTCCTTGTCGGCCGCATGGCTGGCATTGATCAGGATGTTGATCAGGGTTTGTTCCAAGGCGTCGGCGTCGGTGCACATCGAGGGCAACCCCGGGGCCATCTCCACCTCAAAAATTTTTACCGTGCGCCCGATCTGGGTGCGGCAAAGGGCAACGGCGTGGCCGACGATCTCCTCGACATCCCCCAAGCGGCGCCCTTCGTCATTCTTCTTTCTGGAAAACTCTTGCAGTTTCCTGACCGTACCGTCAATCCTGGCGGTTCCATGCTCAATATTTTCGATAAGGTTGAAAATGTCCTCCCGGAATTCACTATAGGTCATGCCGAAGAGCTCATAGTCGGGATGCCGGTCGGCATAGGCATCGGCAATCCGCATCAGCTCGCCGACATAATCCCTCAAAATCGGGATATTGAAGGTAATAAAGTTATTGGGGTTGTTGATCTCATGGGCGATTCCGGAGACGAGCATCCCCAGGGAGGCGAGTTTTTCCTGATGGATGATCTGCCGCTCGAGGATTTTTCCCTTTGTGATATCCGTAACCGTTCCTTCATAATGGAGGGTCCGTCCGGTCGCGTCGCTGATGCTATGGGCATTGATGGCTACCCATATCTTCCGGCCCTGCTTGTCAATAAACTCGCACTCCAGCTCCCGGAGTTGCCCTGTTTCCGCAAGGAGGCGCCTGATCCGGTTCCGATCCTCAGGATGGGCGTACATTTTGCGTTTTATGTACCGGATATTGTATATGAGCTCTTCCGGCGATGCATATCCGAAAATACGTGCAAAGGCCTGATTAACACTGAGAAAAGTACCGTCCGGAGCGATCTGGAAGATCCCCTCCGTGGCATTCTCAAAGATGGCCCGGAACTTTGTCTCACTCTGCCGGAGGGCCTCCTCCACGACCTTGCGATCCGTGACATCACGGATCGACTCGATGGCGCCGATCAGATTGCCTTCCACATCCCGCAGGGCGCTAGCCTTTCCCCACAGGTACGCCTCTTTGCCTTTCAGGAAAGGGATATAGGCTTCCGCGACCATGATATTCCCACGTATATCAATACTTGTATATTTTGCCGTCGCGTTTTCGTCGCCCCGCTCGAATACCAGATCGATGAGGATCGGTTGCCGTTTTCCGTAGAACGGCAGGCTGTATTCATAATCACCGCGGCCAACCATGTCGGCCGCCGCTACCCCGGTCATACGCTCAATAGCCTGATTCCAGGCAATGACTTTTCTCTCCTTGTCGATGGCAAACGTCGCATCGGGCAGAAAATCGATGATATCGTGGAGGCGCCGGTTAGCCGCAAGGAGCGCTTCCTCTGCTCCCCTGCGGTCGGTGATGTCGCGGACATTCATGACAAAACCGGCGACAATCGGATTATCCAGGAGATTCGTGCCTATGCCCTCCATGACACGTTCGGTGCCGTCTTTATGCCTAATGCGGAAAGCGTTCGGGATGGCGGCTTCTTTTGTCAGGAGCGCCCGGGCAAAATCTTCCATGGCTCTCGGATTATCGTCCGGCAGGATCAGATCGAAACCGCTTGTTCCGATCAACTCATCGGGCCGGTAGCCGATAATTCGTTCAACCGAGGGACTCGTATAGGTGATTATTCCCCCTGCATCCACGATAAAGATGATATCGGATGAATTTTCGGTGACCGCCCGGAAATACGACTCCGTATTTTTTAAATCCCTTTCCACCCGCCTTGGTTCCTCGTGTCCTGGATGATCGTCGTACTACTCATTTTCGGGCGACGTGTCGCCGGATCGCCCGGGTTGACGCGTCAATCTTGTCGGCCCGGTGATTGCAGGGCCACGGTTGCCGATTTTTGTCTACCATGAACGGGACATGGGAGAAGAAGCTAAGATGTTATCGTGTGTTTTTTATATGATAGATGATAGCTTTTGTCAAGGCAACAGGGTGGACCTGGCCGGCGGCAAGGCTATACACAGCGGGGGATCAGGAGGCTTCAGGAGGGAAATGCAGAAAATATTTGCAACGGTGTAACCCTTTTGCTATTATTCCCGATAATATTGAAACCAGATATGAAAGGAGGAGCTATGAAAAAATGGATGTTGCCGATGGGCCTTGTTGCCGTAATAATTCTTTTTGCCGGTGCGGGATTCTCTCAGCAGAGCGGCGACGGCAAGGTCAGTATGACGGAATGGACAAAGATCATTGAATCGAAAGTAGCCGAGCAATCAGGCGAAAAGGGTATTATCAACTACGAAGACGGCTATGTGGAAGCCGTGGGTACCGGAGCCCCCCCGGAGCGATATATGGGGAAACCCAACGCCCGTCCTATGGCGCTGCGCGCCGCCCAGGTGGACGCCTATCGTAACCTCCTCGAAATCGTCCAGGGAGTGCGGGTCGATGCCAATACGGTCGTCAGGGATTTCATGACGGAAAGTGACGTCATCCGGGCATCTGTTGAAGGTGTTGTAAAGAATTTCAAGGTGATGAACAAGGAGTATCTGTCCGACGGCACGGTAGAAGTGACCGTGCGTATGTATCTGGGCGGTCGTTTTTCCCAGGCGATCATGCCCAAGGCCTTCGATAGGCAGCCGGGATCGGCGCCACCGCCCTCGGCCTCTGCCCCCTCAGGGGATATTTTCACAGGGCTGGTGATTGACGCCCGCGGACTTGCCGCCCGGCCGGCTATGTCGCCCAAGGTCGTCGATGAGGGCGGCAGAGAGGTTTATGGTTCCATGAACGTGGATCGCCAATACGCCATTCAGCAGGGCATGACGGGCTATGCGCGGGATCTGACCGCTGCCCAGAGCAACCCCCGGGTTACCAATAATCCCGTCAGCGTCAAGGGCCTCAAGGCTGACGGTCCCGGTAAATGCGACATCGTGATCAGCAACGCCGACGCCGAGAGGATCCGGGCCTCCGGTGACAACCTCAGCTTCCTGAAGAAGTGCCGGGTCATGATCGTTCTGGATTGAGCATCTTTACCGTAAAGCGATATCCGGCGAACATCATTAGTAGTATCTTTCTTATCGTGACCGCAGTCCCGCAAAGGCTGCGGTCATTATCTTTAAAGAGCTTATAAACCGATGGAACCGAAAATTCATCTCCTCCCCGAAGAGCTGACCCACAAGATCGCCGCCGGGGAAGTAATCGAGCGTCCGGCCTCCATTCTCAAGGAGTTGATGGAGAATGCCCTTGACGCCGGGGCGACGACCCTCCGGATCGAGATCGAAAAGGGCGGATGCACCTCGATTCGCATCATCGATGACGGCGAAGGCATGGACCCTGCCGATGTTCCCCTGGCCTTCCGGCGTCATGCCACGAGCAAGCTTGCCGTTTTTGACGACCTCTACCGGTTGTCTACCTTTGGTTTCCGGGGGGAAGCCCTTCCCAGCATCGCCGCCATTGCCAGGGTCGAACTGCTTACCCGTCAGCCACAGGCTGTCGCGGGGACACGAATCGTTGTTGAAAACGGCCGGATACAGGAGGTTCGGGAGACGGGTTGTCCGGTGGGGACGGCGATCTTTGTCAGCGCCATCTTCGACGCCGTGCCGGTGCGCAAAAAGTTCCTCAAGACGGCGGCCACGGAACAGGCGGCCTGCCTGGAGGTTATCACCCGGACCGCCCTTTCTCACGAAAGAGTCAAAATCCGCGTGCTGAGCAACGGCCACCAGCTCTGGGATATCCCCGCCGCCCCGGATAAGGGCCAGCGGCTCGGCCTCGTCCTTGGTAAGGACACCCGCGACGCCCTCCTTGCCGTCAAGGGTGTACGGGGTAACATGTCGATTTCCGGCTACATATCCCGGCCGGAGGTCGCCCGGTCCAATACGAAAAGTATCTACTGTTATGTCAATGGCCGGTATGTCCGGGACTCCCTGCTCAACCACGCCATCATGACGGCCTACCGGAATCTCATGGAGGCGAAACGCTACCCGGCGGCGGCCCTTTTTATCGAGATCCCCCCCGAGGACGTGGATATAAATGTTCATCCGGCAAAATTGGAGGTCCGCTTCCGCAGTCCCCGGGAGCTCTATGGATTGATCGTTGAGGCCCTCCTCCACAGCCTTGCCCGGGTTTCCCCGGACATTTACACCGGACAACAACAGGCAGGGCCGCACCCGACACCGACGGGAAGCCCCTCCACGCCGGCCTACCAGACCCGGATCGAGGAAGCCCTGAAGCGCTATACCGTCTATGGGGGAAAGAAGAAGCTCCCCTATCGGGATGCCGTCAGAGAGACGTCTGGTGGACGGGGACTTTCGGGAATGCCATCCGGGTCCGCCGGGTTTCCAGCACAAGCCCCCTGCTCCGAAGATAGGATGCCTGCGGGCTTCCGCAAATTCTCTTCCGCGAATAAAGGGGGTTTCGAAGACACGATACCGACTGCCATCGAAAGGGGGCCACATCCCGGGATCATCTCTGACGATGAATTTGCCCCCCCGTCCAAACCCGATGGTGCCAACAATACTGTCGCCGATCATGATATATTGCCGGCGGCAGGAGAACGCCCCTTGGCCCGGATGACCTATCTGGGGCAGGCCGGGGGGACCTATCTCGTTTTTTCCGATTCCGACGGCCTGATCCTGGTGGATCAGCATGCCGCCCATGAACGGATCCTCTACGAACAGTTCCGTCAGGCGGGGGCGGGGGAAAAGGTCATTGCCCAACCCCTGCTTCTCCCCGAGGTCGTCTCCCTTTCCCCCGGGGACCATGGTCTGCTCATGGAAAATATCGATATCCTGAAGGAAACGGGATTGGAGGTCGAACCCTTCGGCGGCCATACCGTGGTGATCAAATCCCTACCAGCCATCCTGGGCCATCTGAACCCTCAGGGGCTCCTCCAGGACCTGATCGGACAGCTCGCCGGCGAGGGCTCAGCCGCCTCCTGGCAGGACAAAAGGGACAAGGTGTTGATTTCTCTGGCCTGCAAGGGGGCCATCAAGGCCGGCCAGACCCTTTCCGGGCCGGAGATATCACAAATCTGCCGGGATCTGGATCGTCTGCCCTTCGCCGCGACGTGTCCCCACGGCCGCCCGGTCTGGATCGTCATCACGGGAAAACAATTAGCCCGGCTTTTCAAACGTACATGAAAATAAGCCCATCCCCACCCTGACCCTCCCCTTGAAGGGGAGGGAATTATAAGGGACGGTATTGTTAGACTATTTGCCAGATTATCAAGAGGTTAGCACCACATGTCATCACCCGCGGAAACCGGCAGGCCCCGTCTTGTCGTCATCACCGGTCCGACCGGCGTCGGCAAGACAGCCGTCGCCCTGAAACTCGCCCGGGTATTCAACGCCGGGATCATCAGCGCCGATTCCATGCAGGTTTATCGCTATCTGGACATCGGGACGGCCAAACCCACCCGGGAAGAGCAACAGCAGGTACCCCATCATCTCATCGATTGCGTTAACCCTGACGAATGGTTCAACGCCGCCCGTTTTCGCACCGAAGCGGACCTCGCGATCGAGAGGCTGCACAAACAAGGAAGGGCGGTCTTTATCGTAGGAGGCACGGGGCTGTACATTAGGGTACTCCTGGGAGGCCTCCTCCCGGGCCCGGGACCGGACGAGGGGCTGCGGGGCAATTACAAGGATTTGATGGCCCTCCACGGCAAGGATTATCTTTATGAGGAACTTCGGATAAGGGACCCGGCCGCCGCCCTGGCCATTGAACCCAACGACGCGGTACGGATTATCCGGGCCCTGGAATATTTCCAGGCCACAGGCTGTTCGATTACAGCAGCTCAAGGGCGCCACGGATTCCAGGATAAATCATATAATTTCATTAAGATAGGCATTTTCTCCGATCGTGACAGCCTGTTTGAGCGCATCGACGCACGGGCCAGCGCCATGATCGCGGCCGGGCTCGTGGAGGAAACACGGGAGTTGCAGGCCAGGGGCTACCACGAAGATCTCAAGCCCATGCAATCACTGGGTTATAAACACATATTCAACTATCTCAAGGGGATATGCAGCCTGGAAGAGGCGCGGGCATTAATGGCCCGGGATACCAGAAAATACGCGAAAAGACAGATTACATGGTTCCGGGCGGAAAAGGACATGATCTGGATGTCACCCGACGACATGCCGGGAATAGAGGGGCAAATCGCCGGATTTCTCAACTCTTGACACGACCAATAAAGGATCCTATGATCAGAAACTGTAAAATAACTATGAAAAACCCCTTATCATGGTCTTTGAAATTGCTTGACTTTAAAAAACGCTGCCCCTATATGGAGGCATAAAGTAACGAAAGGAGAAGGCTTATGAAGCGAGTAACAGACTATCGAAGGCTGTTTGTTGTCTTGGTAATCCTGACTGTGATCCTCATGCTTGTATCCTGCGGACCGAAGGCAGTCAAACCGATGGGGGAAATGGACACTCCCGATCATCATGTATATACGGGGCTAAAGCTTCTGGATCAGGGTCAGTATATTCAGGCGCAAGGTGAATTTGACCGGGCTATCCAGTTGGCCCCGAAATTTTCCCGGGCCTTCGCGGGCACGGCACTAGTCAAAGCCTATCAGAATGACTTTCCCGGGGCCTTAAAGGCTTTGGATAAAGCATGGGAATACGCCAATAACAATGAAGAGAAGCTCGTCGTCCATGTGGGCTACATTCGCGTCTATACGATGAGCAAGGCCGCCTGCGCCCGCATCGGCATGGATTGCTCGCAAGATACGAGCTGGCTTGACAAATCCATACGTGAATTCGATTACGCCATGGCCATTAACCAGAAATATGCCCCTGCTTATTATTTTATGGGCCTCTGCTACAAAACGGCCCTCAATTTCAATAAATCCGGCGAAATGTTTGCCAAGGTCATGGAGCTCAAAGCCGAATATACCGCTGAGGCCGACGTGCAGTGGAAACTCGTTCAGGATATCCAGCGGGCCATGCCGGGGACGGTAACGGGAAAGAAGATCGCCCTGGTGGAAAAACTCACCCGCGCCGACGCCGCCGCCCTGTTCATGGAAGAGATGAAGATCGATGTCCTCTATAAGAAGCGCACTCCCAAAGAGTTCGATACCTCCTTCAAGGACCCCGACCGGGCCAAGGCCCCGGGAAGGGGCGCGCCCACGGCTAGCGACATCGCCCCCAATCCCCTAAAAAATGACATAGAAGGGATACTCCAGTTGGGGGTGCGGGGCCTGGAAGTATACCCTGACGGGGCCTTCCATCCCAATGAATTTGTCACCCGGGGCGCCTATGCCATGATGATCGAAGATATTTTGATCAAGGTTACGGGCGATAACTCTCTGGCCACCAAGTTTATCGGTTCTACCTCGACCTTCCCCGACCTGCGCTCCGACCTGCCCTATTTCAATGCCGTCATGGTTGTGACCTCTCGGGGGATCATGCAGGCGAAAAGCCTCTCCACGGGAGAATTCGCACCCATGGACACGGTGTCCGGCGTCGAAGCCTTGCTGATCATCAAGAAATTCAAAGAAGAACTTAAATTCTAATTTTTGTCCGTCCAATCCCGGGGTCGGTAAATAAGGCCCCAGGATTGTAGGAAACATCATCTGGAAGGAGAACGTTCATGGGCAGAGGGCAGTTGAGCAAGGCATTCGAACCGCATGCGGCGGAGCGAAAATGGTACCAGTACTGGATGGACAACAATTATTTCCACGCTGAAGATGGAAGCGCCAAACCGCAGTTTTCCATTGTCATCCCTCCCCCGAATGTCACAGGCATGCTCCACATGGGTCACGCCCTGAACAACGCCCTCCAGGATATCATGATTCGATTCAAGCGGATGCAGGGCTACAACTCGATGTGGATGCCGGGAACGGATCACGCCGGGATCGCCACTCAGAATGTGGTGGAACAGGAACTGGCCAGGGAAGGCCTCACTCGCCACGACCTGGGACGGGAAAAGTTCATCGAGCGGGTATGGCAGTGGAAGGAAAAGTATGGCGGCGTGATAACTAACCAGCTCAAGCGTCTCGGCTGCTCCTGCGACTGGGAGCGGGAGCGTTTCACCATGGACGCGGGACTCTCCCAAGCGGTCCGGGAGGTCTTTGTCCGCCTCTATAACGACGGTCTTATCTACCAGGGGGACTACATCGTCAACTGGTGCCCCCGGTGTCATACGGCCATCTCCGACCTCGAGGTGGAATTCAAGGAAGAGGCCGGCCATCTCTGGGATATCCGGTATCCATACGTGGACGGCAGTGGCGAGATTATCGTCGCTACTACCCGTCCGGAAACGATGCTGGGGGATACGGCGGTCGCCGTCAATCCCGAGGACCCCCGCTACAAGGACAAGATCGGCAAGATGGTCCTCCTGCCCCTGGTGAACCGGGAGATCCCCGTCATCGCCGACGATTATGTCACTATGGATTTCGGCTCCGGTGCCGTCAAGATCACCCCCTCCTGCGACCCTGCCGACTTTGCCATGGCGGGGCGACATAACCTCGAAATCATCAAGATCATGGACGGCAGCGCCGTCATCAACGAAAACGGCGGCGTCTATCAGGGTCAGGACCGTTTCGAATGCCGGGAAAACGTCGTCAAGGATCTGGAAAAGGGCGGCTTCCTAGGCACGATCGCCCCCTACACCCATAATGTCGGCCAGTGCTACCGCTGCAAGACAACCATCGAACCGGCGGTATCGAAACAGTGGTTCGTCAAGGTCGCCCCCCTGGCCAAGGCGGCAACGGCGGCGGTTATCAAGGGCAAGACCCGGATCATCCCCCCCATGTGGGAGGCCACCTACTTTGAATGGATGACCAACATCCGCGACTGGTGCATCTCCCGCCAGATCTGGTGGGGACACCGCATCCCCGTCTGGTACTGCGACGGCTGCGGCAACATGATCGTGGCTTCCCAGGACCCTGATCACTGCCCGACCTGCAAGGGGAACACCCTTCGCCAGGAAGAAGATGTTCTCGATACGTGGTTCAGCTCCGCCCTCTGGCCCTTCTCCACCCTCGGCTGGCCGGAACAGACCCCGGCGCTAAAGACCTTCTATCCCACCTCCCTCTTGATCACGGGCTTTGACATCCTGTTCTTCTGGGTGGCCCGGATGATGATGATGGGGCTATACACGATGAAAGAAGTCCCCTTCCGGGACGTATATCTCCATGCCCTGGTCCGGGACGAACACGGGGACAAGATGAGCAAGTCCAAGGGCAACAGCATTGATCCTCTTAAAATGATTGACAAATTCGGCACCGATGCCTTCCGGTTCACCCTGGCCGCCTTTACTGCCCAGGGACGGGACGTCCGGATGTCGGAAGAACGGATCGAAGGGTACAAGTTCTTCGTCAACAAGATCTGGAATGCGACGCGTTTTGCCGTGATGAATCTCGAAGACTACCCGGAGGCGGAACCGCAGGTTCGCAGGGCGGACAAATCCCTCCCCGATCGCTGGATAGAATCCCGCCTGCGTCACACGATCAGGGACGTTGTCACCGGATTCGACGAATACAGATTCAACGAAGCGACGGGCAGCATCTATCAGTTCATATGGCACGAGTTCTGCGACTGGTATCTGGAACTTATTAAACCGGTTCTCTACGGCAAGGATGCCTCGGCCACCCGCCTGGCCGCACAACACACCCTCTACGGCATCCTGAAGGCCACCATGAAGCTCCTTCATCCCACGATGCCCTTCGTGACCGAAGATATCTGGCAGACCATCGTCAACGACGGGACATCCATCATGGTCAGCTCCTTCCCGACGGAGCAGGAATATGAAGACGACCCCCGGGCGGAGGAGGAAATGGGGCTGATCATGGAGGTGATAACCAAGATCCGGGCGATCCGAGGCGAGATGGGCATAGCTCCGTCGAAAAAGCTACGGGCGATCCTCTCCTCCCCGGAAGGGGGGACGGATCCCAAAATTATTTCCTGCCTGGAAGGGGGGGCCGGTTATATCGTGAACCTCGCCAACCTGGAAGACCTGAAGATCGGCGTGGCAATGGAAGAACCCAAAGGGGCTGCCACCGGCGTAGTGGGAAATCTTCAGGTCTTTGTCCTTCTGGAAGGGGCCATCGACGTGGCTGCTGAAAAGGCCCGCCTCGAAAAGGAACGGGTAAAGCTGGATAAGGAGCTGGCTATTGTCGCTCGTAAACTTGCCAATCGCGATTTTCTTGCCAAGGCCGCCGCGGCCGTGGTTCAGAAGGAAGAAGAAAAACATAAAGAAATCAGAGAAAAACACCTGCTCATCGAGAAGGCCCTGAAAAAGATCCAGGAACTGGCAACATGATACTCCATGCCTTCCCGGAGCTGACCCTGAATCTCTGGGAGATTTTCGAGAAATCCCTGCCCGGGGAGACAATCGAACCCCCAACGCAATGAGACCTTTGAGCGACTATGACAGGGCCTTAATCGGGAAACTGATCTGGAACGCCCTCCGGGAGGACATTGGTGATGGAGATGTCACCTCCAATGCCATACTTACGGGGGGAGAGAGCGGCGCCGCCCAAGCCGTAGCCAAATCGGAGCTCGTTTTTGCCGGCGGCGACGTCTTCCGGGAGACCTTCCGGCAGGTTGATCCCAACCTGATCTTTACCGTGCTGGCCGCCGAGGGACAGGAGGTTGGGCCGGGGACGCTTCTGGCGGAAATATCCGGGTCTCTCAAATCCATCCTCATGGCGGAGCGGACGGCCCTGAACCTCCTGCAGCGGATGTGCGGCATCGCCACCACGACACGGGCCTTTGTCCGGGCCGTCGCCGGGACGGAGGCCAGAATTCTCGACACCCGGAAGACCGCGCCGGGACTTCGCTTCCTGGACAAGTACGCCGTGCGGATTGGCGGCGGGCATAACCACCGCTTCGCCCTCTACGACGGCGTCCTGATCAAGGACAATCACATCGCCGCGGCCGGAGGCATCACGGAGGCAGTCCGGCGCGCCCGCCGGGGCATCGCCCACACCCTGAAGATCGAGGTGGAGGTCCGGAACCGTACCGAGCTGGAAGAGGCCCTCGCTGCCGGGGCCGATATAATCATGCTGGACAATATGAGCGCCGGCGACATGAAGGCCGCGGTGGCAGCAACGGACGGACGTGTACCCCTGGAGGCCTCGGGAAACGTCACCCTGGACAACGTCCGCACTATCGCCATGACGGGGGTCAATTTCATCTCCGTAGGGGCCTTGACCCACTCCGTCCACGCGGCGGACATCTCCCTCCTCATCAAGTAAAAGCGATGAACTTAACTGAAGAGCGGTTGACGGCAGTACTGGCAGGAAGAAAAATTGGCTGTCCGGTCGCATATTGCGAGGAGATCGACTCCACCAATAACTTGGCCTGCCGTCTGGCCCGAGAGGGCGCCCCGGAGGGGGCAGTGGTCGTGGCCGATGCCCAGGCCAAAGGCAAAGGTCGTCTGAATCGGGTCTGGCAATCACCACCGGCGGCGAACCTGTATGTGTCGATTATCCTGCGTCCCGAAATAGAGGCAGCGGCCGCCCCGCAACTTACCCTGGTTGCCGGGGTGGCCGTGGCGGAAATCCTCTCCCAATATTGTCCGGAGGGGGTAACCATAAAATGGCCCAACGACATCCTCATCCACGGGAAAAAGATCTGCGGGATTCTGACGGAAATGAAGTCTTCCCCTGCGGGCGTCGATTTCATAATTTTAGGCATCGGCATCAATATCAATATGACCCGCGATGATTTTGAACCGTCCCTCCGGGATACGGCCACTTCCCTGCAAGTCGAAACCGGCGACATAATTAACCGCCTCGACGTGATTTGTACACTTTTTAACTCGCTAGAAAAATGGTATAGACTGTTTCTCCGCCGGGGCTTTCCCGGGGTGCGGGATGCCTGGCTGCGTTATGCCGACATCCTGGGGCGGCCGATCCGGGTGGTTTTCCGGGAAGACACACAAACCGGGGTGGTCATGGGGATTGACGATGACGGGACCATTGTGATGAAGGGCGCGGACGGCACGACCCAGCGGGTCATCGCCGGTGATGTTTATCTCTTGAAGGAGTAGATTTATGCTGCTTGTCGTTGATGTAGGAAATACGAACACGGTACTGGGTTTATTCGACGGGGGAAATCTCGTTCATGACTGGCGGATACGAACGGTCGTCGATCATACCGTCGACGAATACGGGATGCTGATCTATAACCTTTACAAATCCAGCAAGATCAGTTCCAAAAGGATCTCCGACATCATCATCTCCTGTGTCGTCCCGCCGATGCTCAATATTCTGGAGCCCCTCTGTGAGAAATATTTTCATTTGAAGCCGCTCATCGTGGGGCCAGGCGTCAAGACGGGGATGCCAATCTACTACGACAATCCCAAGGAAGTAGGGGCGGACCGAATCGTAAATGCCGTGGCAGCCTATGAAAAATACCGGCGTGACCTGATCATAGTTGACTTCGGCACGGCCACGACTTTTGACTATGTATCCGTTAAAGGGGAGTATATGGGCGGATGCATCGCTCCGGGGATCATGATCTCCAGCGAGGCCCTCTTCGAGCGGGCGGCGAAGCTTCCCCGGGTCGAGTTGAGCAAGCCCCGGGCGATCATCGCCAAGGACACGGTGAGCAGCATGCAGGCCGGAATTATGTATGGGTATGCCGGTCTCGTAGACGGAATCGTCGGACGGATGATGGGAGAAGTAAAAGGCACTCCCATGGTCATCGCCACGGGCGGTCTGGCAAAAATCGTCGCTCCGGAAACAAAGACCATCGAGGTGGTGGATGATATGCTGACCCTGGAGGGGCTGCGCCTGATCCATCTCCGCAACAAATAGCGGCTTCGTAAAAAGGTCCGGATGCGGCGTTGCGCTGCATCCTTCGTCACTGCGGCGTACGACAAGTATGCCTCATTCCTCGGGATTTGCGCGCCTTGCCTGCGGGCTTTTTCACGAAGCCGTCGATTATGACTAATTTTCGACTTTTTAAGGATTCATCACATATGAAGGACGGATTAATCGCGCAATGCTGAATGTAGGTTTGACAGGGGGCATTGCGTCGGGGAAATCCACGGTCGCCGCCATGCTGGTTGCGAAGGGGGCCTTCCATATCGATTTTGATGTTCTGGCCCACGGAGTGGAAGAACCGGACAAGCCGGCCTGGCGGGCAATAATCGACGCTTTTGGTACGGAAATCCTCAACGAGGACGGGACGATCAACCGGGACGGACTAGGGGCGATTGTTTTTGCCGATGAAAATAAGATGGCCCAATTAAACGCCATTGTCCACCCCGCCGTCTTGACGGCGTGGCACCGCCAACTGGAAGGCATAAAAGAGGAAAAAGAGAACGCGATCGTCCTTTCCGATGTGCCCCTCCTCATCGAGGCGGGGATGCAACAGATGGTGGACGTCGTTCTCCTCGTCTATGTCTCCCCAGAGGTACAACTCCGGCGCCTCATGTCCAGAAACGGCTATACCCGGAAAGAGGCCATTTCCCGCTTGCGATCTCAAATGCCAATCCACGAGAAACTGCCTCTGGCCGATCTGATCGTCAACAACGAAGGGTCCCGCGATGAAACGGAGCAACAGGTCGCTGCTCTCTGGCAGGAATTGGTCCGCCGGGAAAGGGTAAAAAGATAACCTTTTCTTCATCATGCCAATAAATACGCCTTGAATAAATTCCCGAAATAGGCTATAAAAAAGATGTATAATTTCAATGTTATGGAGGAAATACAAGTATGATCGGAAAAAATGTTTTAACGGATTTCAGTTCCAAAGTCTGCGACCCCGTACTTGACCCGACGGCCTATGTCCATCCCCTGGCTGCGGTCATCGGTAATGTCATTTTGGGAAAGAGCGTCATGGTGTCTCCCTTTGCCTCGATCCGGGGCGACGAGGGGCAACCTCTTTTTGTCGGCGACAACGCCAATGTCCAGGACGGGGTCGTCATTCACGCCCTTGAAACGGAGATGAACGGCCAGGTCATTGAAAAAAACCTCTACGACGTGGCAGGAAAGAAATATGCGGTTTATGTGGGCGGCCGGGTTTCCTTAGCCCATCAGGTTCAGATCCACGGACCCGCCGTGGTTCTCGACGATACCTTCGTCGGCATGAAGTCCCTGGTCTTTAAATCCTTCGTTGGCAAGAATTGTGTCATTGAACCCGGCTGTATCCTCATGGGGGTGACCGTTGCCGATGGCCGCTATGTTCCCGCGGGCTCCGTGATCAAGACCCAGGAACAGGCGGACAAGTTGCCCATCGTCACCGATGACTACCCCTTCCGGACCCTGAACAAGGGCGTTGTCCATGTCAATACGGCCCTGGCAAAGGGATACCTGGCGGCAGGAAAATAAATGTTTAAAAACATGTCCCGTTTCGCAAGGCTGCAAATTATTCTGGTGGCAATCATATGCCTGGTTCTTGTCGCCCCCGTCGAGGCAAAAAAGGCCCAGAAGAAACATCGTCGAGCTGTTGCCCCAAAAGCGAAAGCTGTCGTCCCGGCGGTAAAATCCATCGTCCTCATTGATATGACAACGGGGAAGATCCTTCAAAGCCGCAACGCCGACCTTGCCATGCAACCCGCCTCCATCACCAAGGTGCTAAGTCTGTACATGGTTTATGAGGCTGTCTATGCGGGAAAGGCCCGTTGGTCGGACCGGGTCCGCATCAGCTCACGGGCCGCGCGGACGGGAGGAACGAGGATGTATCTCGAACCGAATACCGAGGCAACGCTCGGGGAACTGGTTACGGGAATGTCCGTTGTCTCCGCCAATGACGCCTCCGTGGCCGTCGCCGAACATCTGGGGGGCTCCGTGGAGGCCTTTGTCGAACAAATGAATCTCCAGGCAAAAGAACTGGGCATGACCGGGAGCTGCTTCAAAACCCCCAACGGCCTGCCGGCCAAGGGCCAATACACGACGGCTGCGGATATCGTCAAACTGTCCACCGCCTATCTGGATAGATTTCCCGCTTCCCTGGCCATTCATGCCATGCAGAAATACACCTATCACGGCATCACCCAATTCAACCGGAATCGTCTACTGGGTCACTATCAAGGTGTGGATGGCTTGAAGACCGGTTATGTCGGGAAGGCGGGCTGGCATATCGCCGTCACGGCCAAACATGGAGATACCCGTCTGCTGGCCGTCCTCATGGGGGCAAATAATCCAAAATTCAGGAATAAAGAGGCGGCCAAACTCCTCGATCAGGGGTTTGCCATGGTCAACGGGGAAAAGGCGGTTGTTCTGAAGAACGCGTCAGCGGCCGGTCGCCTTCTTTAATTCCTCCATCAGCTTGGGAGTCACATCGCGGAGATCACCGACGATTCCCAAGTCGGCGGCCTGGAAAATCGGGGCGTTTTCGTCTCTGTTGACGGCACAGATCACCCGGGCGCCCCGGATGCCCGTAACATGCTGGATCTGCCCGGAGACGCCCAAGGCGAGATACAGGTCCGGCTTCACCTGGACCCCGGAAAGGCCGATGCAGAGGTCATCGGGCAGCCAGTGCAACTCCTCCGAGATCGGGCGGGTACAGCCGATCTCTCCCCCGACCAGCTCCGCCAGTTGACGGGCAATGTTGATATCCTCCTCCTTCTCCATGCCCCGGCCCACGCAAATCACCGTTTTGGCCTCCGTGATGTCCTGAGAGCTCCGCTCTTTTGTTTTCCTGGCAATCACTCTGACAGGGGTAGACGGCGGCAGCGGCAGTGTCCTGATTGCTCCTGACCGGGCATGATCCGCAGGGGACGGGGAAAAGGTCCGGGGGGGGATCGTCGCCATTACCGGCCGGGTTTCGCAGCTAACCCGCTGAACGGCGGCGCCGCCATAAGCCAGCCGTTCCATAACGATCGTCCCGTCTTCTTCCCGTCGCATGTCGATACAGTTGCTGCAGAGACCGGTGTCGAGACGGGCGGCCAGACGGGCGGCGAAGTCCTTACCCCGCGCCGTGGCAGCAATCAGAAATATATCCGGATCAGCCTCTTTTGCCTCGGCGGCGATTACGGGAATCCAGGCATCGAGGGACATGTCTTCCCCAAGAGGACTCAACAGCACAAGCTCATCGGCCCCGCCGGCAATATATATGTCGGCTTGATCACCCTGATCCGGGACAACCGCCGTCACCTTCACCCCTGGCTGCGAGGCAAGACCCCCGGCAATCGTCAAGAGTTCCAGGGCCAGATCTTTTCTCTCCGCAAATATCCATATTCCCTGCATCTGCGCCTCCTTAGCTGATGACACCCTTCTTCTGCAGGGCCTCTACAAAACCGGCAATCCCTTCCGGCGTCGCTGCAAATTTTTCACAGTTCCGTTCCATGCGCGTCGCCGTCATCCCCAGAGTCTGCAAGCGGGCGGCCCCGATGGCCGGCAGTTCTTCCTTTTTTATGGTGACGACGGGTTTCTTCGACGCCATCAGGGTGTCCTTAACCCCGGGAATTCGGGGGGTGTTGATCTCCGGCAAGACCGTCACCAGGACCGGCAAGGGGGCCTCCACTACCTCGACGCCTTCTTCGACCCGTCTCTCCGCCAAGACGCGCCCGCCTTCCCCGATGGTAAGCTTCTGAACATAGGAAATACATGGTATTCCGAGCTTTTCCGCCAGGCGGGGACCGACCTGCTGGGCATACTGGTCAGAAGAGCCTTCGCCGCAGATAATAAGATCGTAGGGGATGCGGGAGCGGATAATCTCCCCGAGGATGGCCGCCGTCTGGGAAGATTCAAGTTGGTTAAAAATTGGATCGCTTGCAAAAAAGGCCTGATCCGCCCCCCGGGAAAGGGCGTCTTTCACACCCTTGGCGGCTTCGGGAGCCCCCGCGGTCAGCACGGTGACGCTGCCGCCGTGGAGCCCCTTCAGACGGGCCGCTTCCTCGATGGCGTTGCGGTCGTAGTCGCTGATCTTGTAATCTACGGCGGAAAAATCCAGGGCGCCGGAGGCGCCCTTCCGGATATAGGCTTCATCGATAACCCACTTGAAACAGGCAACGATATTGGGCATGACTTGTTTTGCTCCTTCCCTTTACCGAAGGACGTTGCCGGAAATGACCATGCGCTGGGCCTCCGAAGTACCTTCGTAGATCTCGGTGATCTTGGCATCCCGCATCAGCCGCTCTACCTTGGCGCCTTTGCAGTAACCGTAGCCACCGTGGATCTGGACGGCCTTGATGGTATGGCGCATCGCCGCTTCGGAGGCAAATAGTTTCGCCATGGCGGCCTCTTTGCTGAAATTTACTTTCTGGTCTTTCAGCCAGGCGGCATGATAAGTAAGGAACCGGGCGGCGCTCAGTTCCGTCGCCATGTCGGCGATCATCCAGGAGATGGCCTGATTCTTCGAGATGGGGTTCCCGAACTGGACCCGCTCCTTTGAATAGCGGATGGATTCGTCCAGGGCTGCCTGAACGATGCCTATGGACTGGGCGGCGATCCCGACCCGGCCATGATCGAACCCCGCCATTGCCATCACGAGGCCTGCCCCTTCCTTGCCGAGGAGATTGGCCTTCGGGACACGGCAGTCCTTGAATACCATCTCCGAGGTCTGGGAAGAACGGAGCCCCATTTTCTTGAAATGCGTCCCTGCGGACATCCCCACTGTTCCCCTGGGAATGATAAAGCAACTCATGCCTTTTCTCCCCGCCGCCTTGTCCGTCCAGGCAAATACCATGTAGGTATCTCCGGTGGGGCCGTTGGAGGTAAAGGTCTTCGTGCCGTTGAGTACATAGGCGTCTCCGTCGAGAACGGCCGTCGTCGTTGCCGCCATGACGTCGGTCCCCGCCCCCGGCTCGGTAAGGACAAAGGCCCCTAATTTCTCGCCTTTGGCCATCGGCAGCAGGTATTGCTGTTTCTGTTCCTCCGTCCCGTTCAAAAGGACGAGCATACAGGCGATCCCCACATGGATGGAGACGGTAAAACCCGTCGAGGCGCAGGAGCGCGATAGTTCTTCAACGGCCAGGATATGGGTCAGATAATCGGATCCGGCGCCGCCGTACTCGGCGGGAATGGGGATACCCATCCAATCCCCCTCGGCCAGTTTCTTGAAAACTTCAGCGGGGTGACGGCTGTTCTCGTCGATCTCCCCGGCAATGGGCTCCACGTACTTGTCGGCAAATTCCCGCATGTTTTTACGGATGAGTTCCTGTTCTTCGGTCAGCTTAAAATCCATAATCCCCCTCCTCATTCATATTTTCCAGACCCGATATGAGTCTGATGTTCAATTTGACGTGATGAAGCGATAGTAAGATAGCCACGACATTATGAGACCTGTTTTGGAAAAAAAGGCTTCGCTGTGTTCTTAAAAACCCTTTCGCGAACCGCAAATTTTACCGCTCCCTTGTAACAGCATGGCAATAAATTTTCAAGGATCAAGGCTGACAAAGTTGGGAAACACCCTTGATGTCATTGCGACCCCCTCGCACTATGTCATTCCGAACGAAGTGAGGAATCTTTACTGCCCATGGGGGTAAATCCGGGAGAAATCTCGAAATAATTAAAGATTTCTCGTAGCTTTGCTCCTCGAAATGACAGAATGAAGCTTTTTGATGGGGCGTCAAAGCCGGCGACTTCGTAAAAAGCCGAAAAATCAGCCGAAGCGGAACTGGACACCGACGCCGCCTTCCGGATAAGCCCATTCCAGGACATCGGTTCCGCAGACAAGGCGGCAGGTCCCGCATTCGAGGCAGCCGTCGATGGTCAGGGACGTCTCCCCCTGTTCACTTACGCTGTAAAGCCCGGCCGGGCAGATCAGGCCCATCTTCTGCAGCCGGGAATCCTTTTCCTTGCCCGGCCTGATTTTTATATGGCCCTCACCGCCGGGCTTGAAAACGTCGAGTCCCAACTTGGCTTTCAGATCCATAGTCTCGGTCATATCTTCGTCACCTCCCGGAAGTCTTTGAACATGGCCCACATTTCCCCTAAACCCAGGTACTTTCTGATCGTGGGATAGAGCCGGTCTTTGGGACCCGCGGGAATGCTGTAAATATCCCGGAGGATATTCCCTTTCAACTCGGGGTAGTGACTGAAGAATCTGGGATTGTTCACGAAGGACGGCGTCGCCTGGAAGTTCTGGAAATCCTTCAGGACAAAACTTTCCTGAAGAAGGCGTCCGTATTCCGAAAGGGTTTCAGCATCAAAGCTTCCTGCTTCCCTGGCCTTCAAGACGGTCTTTGCTGCATAATAGCCCGAGGCCAGGGCATATTCCATCCCCCGGACGGTAAAACCCATATTCAGGGCAAAACCGGCGGCGTCACCGGCGATAAGCATTCCGTCGCCATGGAGGGGATGCAAAGCTTTGAATCCGCCTTCGGGGATGAGGTGGGCGGCGTATTCCACCGTGACGCCGCCCCGGATCAGGCAGGCGATCTCCGGGCGCGCCTTGAAGGCCTCCATGAGCGCCGGCGCCTCCAGGTTGCCTCCCTTCTCCATCATATCTTCGATGCCGATGACGATGCCGAGACTGACGCTTTCCTTATTGGTATAAAGAAAGCCGCCGCCGAACATGCCTTTCGTGACCTCCCCGATAAACAGGCGGGCGGCCCCTTCATTGCCCTGCAATTGAAACCGGTCGTTGATTTTTTCCCCAGGGAGGGCAATGACTTCTTTAATCCCCAGGGCGTAATTGTGAGGCGTTTCGGGAGGATGTAGACCAGCCTGCTCCCCGAGCAGGGAAAGGGCGCCGTCGCAGGCGATGACGACATCGGCGTGGAGCTCATCCCCGCCCGCCCGCACGCCGACGATTTTCCTATTTTCCTTTATGACGTTTTCCACCCGTGTCTTGGGCAGAATCATGGCCCCCTTTGCTTCGACCTCCTCGGCGAACCAGCGGTCAAATTTGGCACGGAGAATACTGAAACTCTGCTGGGGTTCCTGCCGCAGCTCATCGCCGGCATAATCGATGGCGACGGACCGCTCCTTAGCCATGAGGACAACCCCTTCATGGACAATGAACCGCTCCAGCGGGGCCGACGGCCAGAGATCGGGAAACAAGTCCCGCACCGGATTCACATAGATGCGGCCGCCGGTGACATTTTTCGCGCCGGGGTAATCTCCCCGCTCCAAGACAAGGACTTCCAGGTCCTGCCCCGCCAGGGTATAGGCAGCCCCCAAGCCAGCCAGACCCGCCCCGACGATAATGACGTCAAATTTTTCCATGATTTCCCATCCCGAGAGAGGAGGCTATAAATAATTGCAGATATAGCTCGTTTCCAGAGGAAGTGCAACCCCTCCGGAAAGAAAAAATAAAGGCCGCCCTGAATAGTCGGAGCGGCCTTTATTGCAAAATTTGATATGGTTTCTTTACTTGGTCGGGGTCTTGAGCATCCAGACAATCCCGATCGAGGCCAGACACATGACGCCGGCGATCGTGAAGGACGTCGCATAATTTCCGGCGGCAAACTGCTTGACGATCATGGCGCCTTTATCCATGGCTTCGTAAGGGATCTTGCCCACGATGGTCATGAGCTTCGGGGCCAGCCAGGGGCCGAGCAGACCGCCGGCGCCGAAGGCCGCAAACATGAACCCGTAATTGGCCCCGACGTTCTTGGTTCCGAAATAGTCGGCCGTGACCGCCGGATACAAGCCGAGGAAGCCGCCGAAGCAGAAACCGACGGAGCAAACACCGACGAGGAACATGGTATAGGAAGTAAAGGTGTTAAGGAGCAGCATGATCACGCCGGCATAGGCGAAGATGATCATCAGGGTCGTCTTCCGGCCGATGACGTCGGAGACCTGCCCCCAGACGAGGCGCCCCGCGGCGTTCAGGATGGCCACGATCATGACGGCCAGCGCCCCCTGATCGGCGACGGTCTTAAAAGCGTCCTTGGAGATGGTGGGCATGGTCTTGGCCAACTCGATCATAGAGGGAGACTGCCACATATTGGTGATGTTCATGATGATCATGAGTCCCGCCATACATCCGGCGAAATATGTAATCCAGAGCAGATAAAACTGCGGGGTTTTGAGCATTTCCACGGTCGTAAAGTCGCCGCCGCCCGCTTTGGTGACGCCCGGGGCCGGAGCCGGGGGAGTCCAGCCTTCCGGCTTGTAACCAGCCGGCGGGACAACCATGAGCTGGGCCCCGAGGACAACGGCTACGAGAAAGATAATGCCCAGATACATGAAGGTTGACATGATGCCGGAAGAGGCGATGAAGGCCTTGGCAATAGGGGTGAAAACCAGGGCGCCAGCGCCGAATCCGGCCACGGCGAGACCTGTGATCATCCCGCGTTTATCGGGAAACCATTTCACGCATGTGGCAATGGGGCACACATAGGCGGCGCCGATTCCCAGTCCGCCGATGACGCTAAAGGCGATGGTGAACATCATCAGATCCGTCGCGAAGGACGCAATAATGAGCCCTACACCCAGCATGGCGCCGCCGACCGAGGCGACGATGCGGGGCCCGATTTTATCCTGGATCTTGCCGGCGAAAATAACGCCGATGGCAAAAAAGGCCAAAATAAGCTGCGATGGAAGAGCGAGATCGGTTGCACTCCACGTGGGGAATTTGGCCATCAAACTGGGTTTAAAGACGCTATAGATATAAACAGCGCCAAGACTTACCTGGATCAGCATCGCGCCGACCACCACCAACCATCTGTTAAACGTTTTTTCACCTGCCATTTACAAAGACCTCCTTTTTACAATAATGCCGCGCTCTTTAACACAGTAGCCCGGTAAAGTCTAACGTATTTTTGAGTATTCTTCCGGTGTATTTACGTTGAGGAACATCCGTCCGTCCGGGTCGAAGCGCCGGATGTCATCCGCTCCGATGATCTTTAATTTCATGCCCTTGTAGAAACCGGTGACCTTGAGTTTATCCTGGCTCAATAAGCGCTGGATTGTTCCCATACAGCTTTTTGAATAGATAGCATGGAGAGGCTGGAAACCCTCTGCGGTCTCGGGGACAACGATTTCGGCATCCCGGGATTGTTCCAGCAGGAAACGGATAAATCCACTGCTGAGGAAGGGCATGTCACAGGCAGCGAAGAACACCGGATCGGAGGCGGCAAAAAAGAGCCCCGTATAGATCCCCATCAGGGGCCCTCTATCCTTGATGAGATCGGTGACCAGGGTGACGTCTATATCATAATAAAGGTGGGGTTCATTGGTCACCAGAATGACTTCATCAAAGACGTCCCGGTAAATCCGGACTGTGCGGTCGATAAGTCTTTCCCCCTCCATGGCGAGGAAAGCCTTGTTGGTTCCCATCCGCGTATTCTTGCCCCCTGTAAGAATAATCCCCGTTTTCATTTTTGTTGCTTTAGCATAAATATTCCCATCATCCAAGGATGATGAACCGGAATTGCGATTTAACTTGATAAAAACGAGGACAAAGGGTACTAAACAGGCCGGTAGCATAGAATATTCGCGACCATCCCGGGATGCCCATGGCAAGTATGTACCGGTGGCCGGACGACACGGAGGCAAGAGATGTACTGGGAAAAAGATATTGAAACTATGAACCGGGAAAACCTGGCGGCCCTGCAGTTGGAACGTCTGCAAAAAACGCTCGGACAGGCGGCCAATTCTTTCTATTACGATAAACTGTTCAAAGAGATCGGCATGAAGGCGGAAGATGTCCGTTCTCTTGCCGACCTCGACAAGATCCCCCCGACGACAAAAGACGATCTCCGGGAGCACTGGCCGTACGGATTCCTGGCAACTTCCAAAGATGATTTGGTGCGAATGCATTCCTCTTCGGGAACAACGGGTCGGGCGACGGTCATCTTCCATACCCAAAGCGATATCGACTCCTGGACCAACCTCTTGTCCCGATCCATGTATATGACGGGTATGCGGAAGAGCGATGTCTTTCAAAACATGATGACCTATGGCCTCTTCACCGGGGGGCTGGGCTTCCACTACGGTGCGGAGAGAATAGGGGCACTGATCATTCCCGCCGGAGCCGGTAACAGCAAGCGCCAGATCCAGCTCTTTATGGACTTCGAGACGACGATTATCCACATCATCCCCAGCTACGCCCTCCATCTTTCCACGGTTTTTGAGGAATTACAAATAGATCCCCAGGGCACGCATATCCGCATCGCCTATGTCGGCGCGGAGCCCCATTCGGAGAAAATGCGTCAGAAAATCGAGAATATCTATGGTTTCAAGGCCTACAACTCCTACGGCCTCTCGGAGATGAACGGTCCCGGTGTGGCCTTTGAGTGTCCCCTCCAAAACGGTCTCCACATCTGGGAGGACAACTTTCTCGTGGAGATTCTGGATCCCGTTACACTGCAATCAGTACCGGACGGTGAGGAAGGGGAGCTTGTCCTGACGACCCTCGTCCGCGAGGGGATGCCGATTATCCGTTACCGTACGAAGGACCTTACCCGCATTCTCCCCGGGACCTGCGCCTGCGGCCGCACCCACCGCCGCATCGAGCGCATCAAGGGACGAACGGACGACATGCTGATCCTCAAGGGGGTCAACATCTTCCCCATCCAGATCGAAAAGAAACTCATGGAAATTCCCGGTGTCGGGAAGAACTTTCTCATCATCCTGGACCGGGAAGACTACAACGATCACATGACGATCAAGGTCGAAGTGGAAAGACCGTTCTTCAACGGGGACATTAAGGGTCTCGAACAGTTGAGACGCAAAATCGCCGAGGGGCTAAAAAGTGACATCCTTATCACCCCCAAGGTGGATCTGGTAGAACCAGATAGCCTACCCCAATCGGAAGGAAAGGCGAAGAGGGTTATCGACAACCGAAAAGATTAACACAATGGAGGGCAAAAATAATGTTCGCAAGTCAAATTTCTATTTTTTCGGAAAACAAACCCGGCAAGCTTGCTTTAGTAACCAGTGTCCTGGCTAAAGAAAAGATCAATATCCGGGCGACGACCATTTCTACCTCCGATACCTTCGGGGTAATTAACCTCATCGTCGATGACCCGGAACGGGCCCAGGCAGCCCTGACCAAGACCGGAATGCTCGTAAAGATCAGGAGCGTCCTCGCCGTCTTGCTGGACGATCAACCGGGGGGACTCGACAAACTGGCTCAAGTGCTGGTAAAAGAAAACATTAACGTCAACAACGCCTATGGTTTTGTCTTGGATAACCACGTCAGCGCCGTGTTTGTTGTGGACGTGGATCAGCCGGAAAAGGCCGAGAAGATCATCGAGAAAGAGGGATTCAAGACTCTCGACGCAGAAGCGCTATCCGCGGTTTAACCTTTCCACGATATGAAATATTGATAAGGGGAATTTGATATGACAAGAAAACAGGCGGGAGAATACAAGACAAAGCACCCTCCGGATCGCCGGACATCAGCCGCGATTGTGGAGGCGATCAAGGGGAAAATCAAAAATAACGAATTGAGCTGTGCCCACGCGGAAGCAATCGCCCGGGATAACAGGACTACCCTGGCAGAAGTCGGAACAAACCTCGATCTCCTGGAGATTCGCATCGGGAAATGCCAGTTGGGGCTTTTCGGCTATAACCCGACGAGCAAGGCCGTTGAGCCGGCGGCAATTGTCTCGTCGGAACTGACGGCTGCCATTCGGAGCTCCCTCTCCGCTGAGAGGCTTCCCTGCGCTGCGGCCTGGACCATCGCCGCATCCCTCGGCATCCCCCGGATGACCGTGGCCGGGGCCTGCGAAGCCATGAAAATCAAGATTAAACCTTGCCAGCTTGGGGCCTTTTGATTATTATCCGTTTTGCTCGTCGTAACGGGCCAATACAAACAGCATATCGGCCAAGCGATTTAAATACTGGTGAATATTGGAGTTATTGACGAGTCCCTCGTTCTTAAGCCGGGCGGCGTTTCTTTCGGCCCGCCGGATGATCGTCCGGCCCACATCGATGTGAGCGGATAAGACCGTTCCCCCGGGATAAATGAATTCATTTTTGAGCTTGACGTTTTTCTGGAGGTCATCGATGAGGTCTTCGATGCGTTGTACATCCCCGGCGCCGATACGGATGCTCAGTTTGGGGATATCTTCGGACAGACTGGAGAGTTCCGCTCCCATCGTAAGCAGATCTTTCTGAACACCGAGGATAATATCCTTGATCCGCGCTTCTTTTGTCATGGCCCTGACCACCCCGAGGACGGAACTGGCCTCATCCAGGACGCCATAAGTATCGGGCCTGGGATCGAATTTTGGAACCCGCTGACCACCGAGAAGGCTGGTTTCTCCTCCGTCCCCCTTTTTCGAAAACTTCATCTCTGCCTCCTTTCTATATAGCTCTTTGCAATGCGGACAATGGATTCGGCGTTCCTGCGGGCATGCCAGAGAATCTTTTCCATTGTCAGCTCTTTGTCTTCCAGGCCATGAGCGTAGTTATCCACGGAGCATAATGACCCATAGGCCATGTCTAGTTCCCGGGCGACAATAGCCTCGCTGGCCATGGTCATCCCCACCAGATCGGCCGCTTGCGACATGACCATGATTTCCGCCTTCGTTTCAAAGCGCGGTCCCGTGGTCTGCCAGTAAATACCTCCATCTACGACGTCGAGGGCACATTCACGGGCGGCGGCCAGCAACCGCTCCCGGACCTTTTTGCTCAGGGTCGGGATGATGTGCAACGGTTTCAGGGAGAAAACAGTCGGGCCGGGGTTTAGCATGATGAAATCATCGGGAACTATGAGAGTTCCGGGTTTGTGTTTCAACCTCAGGGAGCCGGTGGAATTTATCCCGATGACCTCCCGGACACCCAGGCTCTTCAAGGCCAGCATATTGGCGGGATGATTGATAAGGTGGGGCAGGATGTGCCGTTTCGGGTCCCCGCCGTGACGGGGAAGGAAGGCGATATCCGCCGTAACCAGCGTCAGGACCCTACCGAACTCCGTTTCTACCCATTTTTCTTCGGGATCAGGGAGCACTCCCTTTTCCTGCAGGGCAATGGTCCCCGAAATTATCCCCAATCTTTCCAAAGAGGTCCCCCCTGAATAGGATCGAAAAGCGCAATGACCTATAGCAGATTCATTCCCAAGAGTCAAAACTCACCACCATTATTTTTCATAACCCGGCAAAAAAATGAATTTGACATATCTCTCAATGTGTCATACTTTAGCGCCCAACAAAGAAAGTGACGGAAGGAGTTCAGGTTATGGGAGGAGAAGCCATGATTCACGTCTCGGATGAAAACTTCGAGCAGGAGGTGCTGAAAGCGGACAAACCGGCCATTGTGGATTTCTGGGCTCCCTGGTGCGGACCCTGCCGGGCCCTCGGCCCGATGGTTGAGGAGCTGGCAGTAACTTATAAGGACCGGATCAAGGTCGCCAAGCTCAATATTGACGACAGTCCGTCAACAGCGGAAAAATTCGGCGTCCGCAGTATTCCGACGCTCATGCTGTTCAAGGACGGCAAGTTACTGGATACCCTTATCGGTCTCGTCCCCAAGGATAAACTGGAAGATTTTGCGAAGAAAGGACTATGATCAAGACCTTGACTATCCGTAGAAGCTGCATCTTCACCTTGCTGCTCGTCTTTGTCATGACCATGTCCGGATGCGCCTGGTGGAAAGATCTATGGTCGCGCAAGCAGATGGCCAAGAGTACGCCGGAGGCCATGTATCAGGCGGGCGTCACGGCTTATCAGGATGGTCGTTACAAGCGGGCAGTTGAATATTTTGTCCGTGTCAAGGAAGAAAATCCCCTCCATCCCCTGGCTCTCCAGGCCGAACTCGGCATCGGGGATTCCCACTTCTCTGAGGAGGAATATGCGGAGGCCGAACTGGCCTATACGGATTTTGTGAGCCTTCACCCGACGAACGAAAACGTTCCCTATGCCATGTATCAGCTCGGCATGTGCCATTATAAACAGATGGGCAGTATCGACCGGGATCAGCTGGAAACAGTCAAGGCGGCCCGGGAATTCGAGCGTCTCATGGCCCGTTACCCGAGCAGCAAATTTGCCTTTCTGGCAGAGCAGAAACTCAGGGAATGCAGGAAGAATTTGGCAGAGCAGGAATTCTATGTCGGCGAGTTCTATTTCAAGCAGGGCAAATTCCAGTCCGCCCTGAAGCGATTTCAGACCATCGAAAAGAACTATCCCAACTTAGGACTCGACTATAAGGTCAAAGCATACATAGCCGAGACCCAAAAGCTTATATTCAAGGAAAAGGTAAAGAAGGACATAGAAGAAAAGAAGGCTGCCGCTAACAAGAAAGCCAAGGCCGGCGCCACCCGATAATCCCGGGGTCAGTAAGCGTCCTTGTTCCCCAGGATATCTTCCTTCGTCACCGGCCGCCGGAATACCCAATAGACCCAGAGCTGATAGGCCATTACCATGGGCACGAAAACCAGGGCTACCACCGTCATGATCTTAAGAGTATAGGGACTGGACGAGGCATTGTAGATCGTCAAACTGTAGCTGGGATCTATACTGGATGGCAACAATTGGGGATACAAACCCATCACCCCCGTCATAACCACAAGTACAATAGTCGCACAGGAAGCAACAAAAGCCCGCTGATACTGGTTTTTCACGGCAAAAATGCCGATCCCCATAAGCGAGGCAACCGCCAGGGCCGGAATGGCTAACCAGCTGACATACTTCATATAATTAGCAAAAAGCTTGGTCGCGAAGGCGGTGTCCACAACAAACAGCGCCGCCACCAGAACCAGCACTACCCACGCCTTGATGACAAAACGCGCCGCCCGCGGGCCCAGGTCGTCTCCCGTCCTGATCGCCAGATAAAGGGCTCCATGGCAGACAAACATGGCAACAAAAAGTAATCCGGTCACAAGGCTGTAGGGGTTGAGCAGTCCCGGCAGGGATCCATAGTATCCAAGGTTGTCCATGGGCAGGCCCTGAAAGAAATTGCCGAAGGCCACCCCGAACAGCATTGCCGGGATCAGGCTCCCGAAAAAGATGGCCAGGTCCCATACCTGCCGCCAGGCATTTGAAGCCCCTTTGGCCCGGAATTCAAAGGCTACCCCCCGGAAGATCAGGGCGAAGAGGATAATGAGCAGGGGCGTATAGAGATAACTGAAGATCAGGGCATAGGCCACGGGAAAGGCGGCAAAGGTGGCCCCCCCGGCTGTCACGAGCCACACCTCGTTCCCGTCCCAGACGGGACCGATGCTGTTGATCATCATTCGTTTCTCCTGGTCGTCCTTGCTCAGAAACGGATAGAGGATGCCGATCCCCAGATCGAAGCCGTCAGTCATAAAATAGACAGCCCACAATACTCCCCAGAGGACAAACCATATCGTCTGATAATCCAGCATCCTACACCTCCGGCCCTTTCTTCGCGTATTTCGCCAGCAGATACATATCGACCAGCCCCAGGAAACTATACAAGAGGGTAAAACCGACCAGGGAAACCGTCACCTGGGTTACGGAAACACTCCGGGAAACGGCATCCGAGGTCTTCAGGACCCCATAGACAATCCAGGGCTGCCGCCCCACCTCCGCCACCAACCACCCTAACTCGCCAGCCAGATAGGGCAGGGGAATGGAAAAAAACATTATCTTGAGGAAGAGAGGATAGCTCTCCAGCCGATCCTTCCCGGACAGGAAAAAGGCAAGGGAACTCAACAGAATGAACAGGCCGCCCAGACCTACCATGAGCCGGAAGCCCAGGAAGGTTTCCAAGACCGGGGGGCGCTGATCCTTGGGAAAGGCCTTAAGGCCCTTCACCTCGGCGTTGAAATCCTTGTAGGCCAGAAAGCTTACCATCTTCGGGATGCCGAACAACTCCACGGCATTGCGCTCGTTTTTCGGATCTGGGATGAGAAGGAGATAGAAGGGGACACCCCTCTGGGTCTCCCAGAGCGATTCCATAGCGGCGAGCTTCGCAGGCTGGGCCTTGCCGACCTCGGCCCCGTGAAAATCGCCAACCAGAACGATGAGCAGGGAACTGACCAGACCAAAGATGGCAGCAAGTTGGAATGATTTCTTAAAAAACGTCAGCTCGTTCTTCCGGAGAATATGCCAGGCCGAAATACCCATGACGAAAAAGGCCGCCACTACATACCCCGCCAGGATGGTATGGAAGAACTTCAGCCAACCGTAACCGTTAGTCAAAAAAGCCATAAAATCAACTAGTTCCGCCCGGTTATTCCGCAACACATATCCGACGGGATGTTGCATCCAGCCGTTGGCCAGAAGAATCCAGAGGGCCGACATATTAGCTGCAAAGGCCACGATCCAGATGCTCAGAGCGTGAATCCGGGGGGAGACTTTTTTCCAGCCGAAGACCCATAAACCCAGAAAGGTCGATTCCAGGAAGAAGGCCAACGTCGCCTCGATCGCCAGGGGCACGCCGAAGATGTCCCCGACATATTTGGAATATTCCGCCCAGTTCATTCCGAACTGGAACTCCAAAGTCAGACCCGTCACCACCCCGAGGGCAAAATTGATGAGAAAGAGTTTCCCCCAGAACCGGGTCATCCGGAGATAAAGCTCATCCCGGGTCGCCACATAGCGGCTTTCCATATACGCTACCAAGATGGAGAGTCCCAGGGTTAGAGGAACGAAGAGAAAGTGAAACATGGCCGTCAGGGCAAACTGCATCCGGCTCAGCGCCAGAACATCCATAAAGGAACCTCCCGATAAAATCTGATCCGAAATTACAGTAAAATCATATTGATGTCAATATTGGATCAAAGAACCGAATTCCCTTGACGCAAAACATACGACTGTGTAGGCTTAACGTAGATGAGCGGCATAGAGTTTCATTGATTCTTTTTCTCCCGGACACGCTGACAATGTGATTTCTCCATGCGACTGCGAACCGACTTCCCATCCCAATCCCTGACGCCGTCTCCCCGCTGGCAAATCTGGATACGCGCCTTTCGTCTCCATTTTGTCCTCCCCAGCGTTCTGCCGGGCATTCTGGGAGCGGTCATTGCCTGGTCCCATGGTTATCCCCTGAAACCTATGGCGTTCCTCATAGTAGTCGTCGGGGTCGCCGTCAACCACTTTGGTTTGAACATGATCGACGATGTCTTTGACTACCAACATGTCGTCGATTTGAAGAAATCGGATGAAAAGAATCCCTTCACCGGCGGCAGCGGCGTCCTGCCCGACGGGCTGCTCACGGTCCGGGAAATGCTCGCCGCCTCGGCGTTTTGCTTTGGTGCAACTATTTTCATCGGCCTTTACCTGACTTACATCTGCGGCATGACCGTCCTGATCTTAGGGCTCATCGGTATGGCCTCCTCCGTCTTTTATACCATGCCGCCGGTGAAATTCGGCTATCGCGGCTGCGGGGAATTGGGACTCCTCATCAATTTCGGACCGGTAATCGTGCTGGGTTCCTACTTTGTCCAGGCAGGCAGTCTGGCCTGGGAACCTTTACTTGTTTCTCTCATCCTGGGATTCATGATGTGGTCCATGATTATCATCAACGAGATACCTGACTATGAAGCCGACCGGGCGGGCGGGAAAAACAACCTCGTGGTGAGCTTCGGCAGGAAAACGGCCGTGGGCTTATACGGCGGCGGCCTGGTCCTGGCCTACCTTACGCCCCCCGTGGGGATTTTCTTCCACCTCCTTTCTCCTTATACCCTTTTGGCCTGGATGAGCCTGCCCCTCGCCTGGAGATCCCTCAAAATTCTCACCCCCTGCCTCGACGACCCCATACGAATGGCCCCGGCCAACCTGGCGATGATCAAGGTACACACCTTGACCGGCGCCACCCTGATCGGCGCCTATCTCCTTCAGGGTATCTGGCCCCCCTAGCCGTTTATTTCCCATTTGACATCTCACGGAGTATCCGGTAGCTTCCCGAAGGTTTTATTCCCTCAACAAAGAGAAGCAATTTTTATTTATGGCCTACGCCGTTTATTACGACACGGAGCACTAGATGACAGATATATCCAGGACAAACCAAGAACTGAACGAAGAGAATTTCTTCTTAAAGCAGAGAATACGGGAACAGGAACAAGCGGAATCAGGGCGCCAGCAGGCCGTGGAGGCATTGCGCTCATCCGAGGAAAAGTATCGGGAACTTGTTGAGAATGCGAATAGCATCATCCTTCGCAGGGACGTCACCGGAAAGATAACCTTTTTCAACGAATACGCCTCCCGTTTTCTCGGATTCTCTCGTGACGAGATCATCGGACGCAATGTAGTAGGGACGATCGTGCCAGCCAACGACAGCGCGGGCAAAGACCTCACCCAGATGATTCAAAATATCAGTATCCATCCCGAACAATATAAGAATAACGAGAACGAGAACATTTGCAGGGACGGGACGAGGGTATGGGTGGCATGGACCAACAAGCCCATCCTGGATGACCAGGGGCGATGCGTTGAGATACTGTGTATCGGAAATGATATCACCAAGCGAAAGCGGGCGGAAGCAGAGAACCGTATCCTCACGGAGCGGTTGCAACATGCGGATAAAATGGAGGCCATCGGCACCCTTGCCGGCGGCATCGCTCACGACTTCAACAATCTACTCATGGGGATTCAGGGGTACGCTTCTTTATCGTTAATGAATCTCGATCCCTCCCATCCTAATTATGAACGGCTCAAACGGATCGAGGAACAGGTGCAAAGCGGGGCGGATTTGACCAGGCAACTGTTGGGTTTTGCCCGGGGGGGAAGGTATGAGGTAAAACCCGCCGACATGAACGACGTCCTTGAAAAGAGCTCCGTTATGTTCGGCAGGACCAAAAAGGAAATCTCCATCCATCGTAAATTAGGAAAAGACCTCTGGATAGTGGAAGTAGATCGGGGACAGATGGAGCAGGTGTTTATGAATCTGTATGTGAATGCCTGGCAGGCGATGCCCGGGGGCGGCGTGATCTATCTGGAGACGGAGAAGATTATTTTGGATGATGAGCAGGCGCGTTCCTATACCGTCAAACCGGGACGATATGTCAAGATATCTATGACCGATACGGGCACCGGGATGGATGCAAAAACGCGGGAGCGGATTTTTGATCCTTTTTTCACGACGAAGGAAATGGGCAGAGGAACCGGCTTGGGACTGGCTACGGTCTATGGGATTATCAAGGGTCACGGGGGCATTATCAATGTTTACAGCGAGCCTGGTCATGGGACGACATTCAACATCTATTTGCCGGCTTCGGAGAAGGAAATGGTGAAGGAAAAGACGGTAACCGGAACAATCGCCAGGGGTACCGAGACGATCCTCCTGGTGGATGATGAAAAGATGGTTCTGGAAGTAAACACGGAACTGCTGGAAGCCATGGGATACCGTGTCTATGCGGCCGGGAACGGTCAGGAAGCGATCGCCGTTTACATGGAAAAGAAGAACGACATTGATCTGGTCGTTCTCGACATGATCATGCCGGGAATATCGGGAGGAGAGACTTTCGATCGTCTCCGGGAGATCAACCCCGGGGTCAAGGTTCTTCTTTCCAGCGGGTACAGCATCACCGGCCAGGCCCAGGAGATTCTGGACCGGGGCTGCAACGGGTTCCTCCAGAAACCCTTTCATCCTGAAAAATTCTCCAGTAAGGTCAGGGAGATGCTAGACTAAAAGAACGCTTTCTATTGCTAATCTTCAAGAGACTTGGCGTAATCAAGCCTCATAATGCCCCGGATCATGAATATTATGAGAGGAGGATGGGACCATGCCTTTTTATGTGACAGACGACCATGTCCGCCTATATTACGAAATCAGAGGAAAGGGAAAACCGGTTCTCCTGATCCATGGACTGACAGCGAATCACAGGCATTTCAAAAAGCAGACGCCGGAGCTGGCAAGGCACTTCCAGGTCATCACCCTGGACCTGAGGGGTCACGGCGATTCCGATGTGCCGGAACATGGCCTGACATTAAAGCGCCTCGCCCAGGATCTGAAAGAATTCATGGACTATCTGGAAATAACCGCTGTTTCCCTGGTGGGATGGTCCATGGGAACCCATGTAATCTTCGAATACATTCGTAATTATTCATGCAAAGGGATCGAGAAGATCATCGTCATCGATATGGCGCCGAAGCTGCTGAAAGCCGATGACTGGCAATTCGGCCTCCCCGGCGTCCGCAGAAGAAAGCCGGGCGATTTCGGGCATGAAGACAATCTGATCATGCTTGCTGCCATGCTCGGCAACTGGGAAGCTTACAGCCGGGTAGTCGCACAGCGGATACTGAACAAGTCCCTGTTCAATGAAAAGATGGAATTCAACGGTGATGCGGATTTTATGGGCAAGGAAGATCTCCCCTGGCTCTATGAGGAGGCCCGGAGAAATACCCCACATGTCATCGTTGCCTTCTGGATTTCCATGTCCATGCAGGACTATCGAGGAATGCTGAAGGATATAACGGCGCCGTGCCTGCTGACCTTCGGATGCGAAAGCAATTACTACCCTCCGGAAAACTTCGCCTTCCTGAAAGACCATATCCCCCAAGCCAGGGTGATCCCTTTTGAAGGATGCGGCCATGCCCTGCATATCCAGAACCCCGAAAAATTCAACAAAGAGGCCATTGACTTCCTTATTGAGCCTAATACTTAAAAAGACATCATGTTGGCTGCTTCCTCCCACCACAATCGGTCTGCCTTGATAAAGATGCAGTATTTCAACCTATTGTCATTGATGACATTTCCCCAACAATTATGATATGGTTGACAGAAATCAACATCAACATATGGTATCCGGAGAAATCGATCTACGCGACCCAAAATTCTGTTTAATACAGAAGACATCCAACGCATTTTCTATGCATATTGACAAGTATCTATAAAAGGAGGCCTAACAATGATACGCATACTTTTTATAATTGCCACAATTATTATTTCTATCAATCCCCTTTTTGCCGACGAAATTCCCATGGACCGCCTGAACAATTTCACCGGGCAAATGGTTGAGAAAAGCCGTCATGCCGTCGGCTACCCTGTCAACCAGAACATTGATCTGAAGGAGTTCTACCGTTGGTACTATGAATCCGGCCTGCATAATGTCGCCATGAATAATGTCGGCAATCCGAGAAAACCAAGTCTTTACAGCATGAACACCCATGAATATGAAAATGAGGTCATCGATTTCTTTGCTCCCCGCTACGGTTTCGATCCTTCCGAAACCTGGGGGATCGTTACCTATAGCGGCACGGATGGAAACAATCACGGCATCTACTTCGGGGTAAAATACCTCCTGGCCAAAACAAAAAAGCGACCGATCATCTATGTATCCGAAGAGGCCCATTACTCGATAAAAAAACTGGCCGATCTTCAGAATCTCGAATTGAAGCTCATTCCGGCAGACAAGATGGGGCATATGTTGATTCCGGCCTTTGAGAAAGCGCTGGACCCAAAAAAGCCGGCGCTGATCGTCATTGCTGCGGGAACGACATTCAAGGGCGCCATAGACGATCAGGCGGCCATAGACGCCGTGGTGAAGAAAAAGAAGCCCCTTGCCGTGTATCGGCACATAGATGCCGCCCTCTTCGGCGGCTATCTTCCCTTCACGTCTCACAAGGGTATCCTTGACCGTAAGAAGATATACTTTGATTCCATAGCGGTGAGCGGCCACAAGTTCTTCGGCTTCGACGAACCTCTGGGAATTTTCATTACCACCAGGGATGTCCTTGACAATCAGAATCCCTTCCGGGTTCCGTACCTCAACGATGCCGTCCCCACTATCACCTGCTCGCGATCGGCCCTGGGAGCGCTCAAATTCTGGTGGAAGGTCAAAAGGACGGGACAGTCCGGTTTCAAGGAGCAGGCCGATGCTATTCTTGCCAACGCCGTCTATCTGAAGGCAAAATTTGCTGAGCTGAAATACCCCGCCTGGATGAATCCTTATTCAAACACCGTATTTTTCAAGCGGCCTAGTCAGCGGCTCATGGAAAAATGGGACCTCGCGCCGGATGAAGACAAGAGGCTCGGCGGCAAGCTCGCCCATCAAATTGTCATGCAGCATGAAACGAAAGAGACGATCGACTTGTTTATTGCCGACCTGAAACAAGACGAGGCCATAAACCGCAAGTAGTTACCAGGACGACGACGCATGGACAAAACGACGTCGGGTCCGCCGGAGAAGGAGGCGATCAATGAACTGCGCAAAAAGGGCATTTTTCTACATAATGATTCTGACCGCGATATTTGCCGGTTCATCGGCCTCGGCCCATGCCGGCCAAAGCGCGGAACCCGCTACCCGGCTGGACGCGTTTTTCCTCGGCACTAAAGGCGAAACCAGCGATTTCTTTCTCGATATGCTGAACACGATGATGAAGGAGCATATAACTTGGCGACAAAGCTTCCATCCTGAAGATCCGCAGGCCATAAGCGATAAAAACCTCGCCGCACCGGAAGCGACGAATGCCCGGAAGAAGCTGAAGGAGGTTCTGTCCACGCTCTCCACAAGGATGCAAAAGGGCTCAAACCCCTGGTTCTCCCCCCGCTACCTGGGGCACATGAACGCCGATCTGCTCCTACCCGGCGTCATCGGCTACATGGCCGCCATGCTCTACAATTCAAACAACGTCGTTTATGAAGGCGGGCCGGCCACGACCGAAATGGAACTGGAGGTGGGATTGCAGTTAGCCCGGTTACTCGGATACAATCCCGAAAAGGCATGGGGAAACATTACCTCCGGCGGCACGAACGCCAACTTCCAGGCCCTCTGGTATGCCAGAAACCTGAAATCCTTCCCCTTGGCCGTCAAAGCCGTCATGCCGGAGCTGGTCAAGGGGCTAAACGAAGAACGTCTTCTCAACATGCCCGTAAGCCAGTCCCTGGATCTCCTCGATAAAGTCAAAAACAGCCCCCACTATGAGACCGTCCTTAAACATACCGTCAAAGGAATAGGCGTTGATCCCAAGAAGCTCGGGAAACTCCTCGTACCTCAATCCCGACACTATTCCTGGGACAAGGCTGCTGACGTCTTCGGCATCGGCAGCGAAAACATCATTGCCGTTCCCGTAGATAAAAATTACCGCATGGACATCGAAGCTCTGGATCGGACCATCGCCGGACTGGTCAGAAAAAAGATCCCCATCCTGGCCGTAGTATCGGTTCTGGGCAGCACCGAAGAAGGTGCGGTGGACGAAACGCACCGCATAGCCGCCCTGCGGGAAAAATACGCCCGCCACGGCATCGGCTTCTATTACCATATTGACGCCGCCTATGGAGGCTACGTCCGCAGTATGTTCATCGACGGATCAGGGGCGTTTATGAGCCTGGATCAGGTGCGAAAGACGGCGCGGGAGCGTTACCAAATTTCCGAAGCCGCAACCTGGCCGCAGGAAAGCGTTTATGAGGCATATAAGGCCGTTCCGGAAGCGGATTCCGTGACTATCGATTGCCATAAGCTCGGCTATATCCCTTACCCCGCCGGGGCGGTTGTCTTCAAAGACAAGCGGATACTGGCGGTTCAGACCTTCCACGCCGCTTATGTCCAGGATTTGCGCGCCCAGGCCCCGGTGAGCATCGGCCACTATGTCCTCGAAGGATCAAAGCCGGGGGCGGCGGCAGCCGCCGCCTGGACAGCGCATCAGGTGTTGCCGCTGAACATGGACGGCTACGGTCGGCTCCTCGGTCGTACGATCAAGACGGCAAACATGTTATACGAAGCAATGGCCAAAGCTGAACCTTTCCAGGCGCAAAACGGCCGGACGTATAAGTTCGTGCCGCTGGTCAAGCCCGATCTGAACATTGTCGATTACGTCCTCAAGGAAGTCGGAAACCCCGGCCTGGAAGCTATGAATAAGCTGAACCAGGCCATTTACGACGAGTGCTCCTACGTATCCGGAGACTTGATGAAAAAGGATTTCATCACCTCCAAGACCGTCTTTTCCCCGGCGGAATACGGGAACACGCCCCTTGATTTCGTTCGGAAGTGCGGGTTAGCCGACGCCGAATGGGAAAAAACGCCGTCGGTGCTGGTGCTGAGATCAACCATCATGACACCGTATCTGGCCGATGAAGCCGAATTTGCATCCTATTTTGACAGGTTGGTTGAGATCATGAAAAAAGTAATCACAAAAGTTGGAGGGTAGCTGAAGGGGTTGAAATTCATGTCCGTGCGTGTTTAGGACATTAAAGTCGACCTTTCAATTAGCTTCCTGAAGGTTACATATTGAAACTTCTGATTGACATAGTAGATTTCAAAAACAAATCGTGATAGTGAATCATATATCTATACATATGAAAGGCCTGAAATAAGTTCCATCCCAGAACCATGCTGGAGTGCTATGTGGCATGGCTGATAAATAACATCATCTCACTCAGGTGATAAGAAACTAAGTGTATAGGTGATGCAACACAGAGCGAAGCGCACATTTGGTGCTAATCAATCCAACACGAAGCGAGAATACGATGATCGACGAAAAACTAGTTATTACGGAAAGCGGGTTCCTTACGGAGTTTTTCAACCAGCACAGCCAACGCCCCGACCGTCCGTTCTGCTTCATTTTTGGTGCCGGCGTATCGAAGCCATCAGGAATCCTCACCGGCGGCGAAATGGCGACTATTTGGTTGCGAGAGATCCACGAGTCAGAAAATTTCGATGGTCTCACTGTAGAGGACTGGGCCACACCTGAACGATTGGGCATCCCGGGATTCGCTATTGACCGTCTGGCTCAATTCTACCCCCAGCTCTACCGTAGGCGCTATGGCAACTACGAGGAAGCCGGGTACGCCTTTTTAGAAAGTCAGATGGAGGGCAAGGAGCCAAGCTTCGGCTATAGTGTGCTGGCCTATATACTGTCGGAGACACCCCACAGGGCTGTTGTGACCACCAACTTCGACAACTTGGTCACTGATGCCCTTTCTATTCACTCCGGCCGTTTTCCTCTTGTGGTCGGTCACGACTCGCTAGCGCAGTACGCTGCAGTTGAGCTTCGACGACCTTTAATAGCAAAGATACACGGCGCTCTTGGATTCGCTCCTAAGAACCAACCCGATGAGATCACGGATCTACCGGAGGGCTGGTGTATCGCACTTCGAAGGATTCTTGAGCGGTATACACCAATAGTGATGGGCTACGAAGGTAACGACGGAAGCTTGATGAGCTTCCTACAATCATTACCGGAGCATATTCCCGATCGCGTTCTATGGTGTGTTTACGCTCCAGAAGCTAAGCCTAGGGATTGCTTAGATCATGTGTCTCCGGTAGTGCGTGATTACGTCCGGACAAGGCGCGGTCGCTTCATTCCCATCCGGGGGTTTGATGAGCTGATGGCCAAACTTCTCCGTAAGTTGCGTGAGAAAGGCTCCGTGCCGGACCTATATGAACGACTGAAGGAACGTGCCCGTCAGCGAGAGCGGAACTACGACGAGCAGCAACGTAAGCTGTTCGAGGCTTCCGAGAATAATGGGCAGCCTGACGAGGGCGGAGTCACACACTTGCCACACCCCACCCATGACGCCTTGATTAGCGAAGCAGCAAGTGCGATCGCCGAAAGCCGAAAGGACAAGCCGTGGTGGGTGTGGTCCAAGGAGGCATTTATGGCTCCTGATGCAGACACAAAGGAAGCGATCTACCTACGTGCGCTCGAAGCATTGCCCGAAAGTTCGAATATGGCCAGATCATATGCCCTTTTCCTAGAGCAGGACAGGAAAGACATGGAAAAGGCCGAGAAGCTCTATCAGCGATCGATTGAGATGGAGCCGAATGGATCACTCAGTCTCGCCTTCTATGCGGACTTCTTGCATAAATTCAAAAAAGACTCGGCCAAGACCGAGGAGTACTATCAACGTTCGATCGAAGCCGACCCTAAAAACGAATTTGCTCTTACACAATATGCATCTTTTCTCGAGACGGTCAGGAAGGACATGAAGAGGGCCGAGGAGTACCACCAGCGCGCTGTAAGTGTGGATCAACCCAGTGCGTATGGTCTCCGGAAGTATGCATCTTTTCTCGAGACGGTCAGGAAGGACATGGATAGTGCAGAGAAGTATTATGTACTCGCTGTCGAGGCCGAACCGAAGAAAGCATACAATCTGAGATGCTATGCGCGGTTTCTGCGGTCAGCACGGGGTAACACCGCGAAAGCCGATGAACTTGAACAGCGTGCACAATCCATCAATACGCCAGACAGCGCAACTTGATATGGAAGGCGACACAGGTAAAGGTGTTACACTTAGTGGTCGCTGGCGATGCTTATAGCGCAATCATCTAACGTAACGGCACGATGGTCCACCAAGTAAAGTACTCTGATCCAAGCCCTGTGGGACGCAAGATGAAAGAGAGCCTTTCAACATTTTGGCATGGTAAAATAAACATGAAAAAGTCAAAACTTCTCGAAGCCGCTTATGTTCTGCTTTCCGGAGGTCAGGATTCCTTTGTGTGCCTGGTATGGGCATTACAGAATTTTGAAACTGTGGAAACCGTCAGCATCAACTATGGCCAGCGGCATAGCCGGGAATTGGATTATGCAGCTAAAATCGCTGCTCATTTTGAGGTACGGCATACCGTCTATGATATCGGAAACTTTATGAAATCTATTGCCGATAGTACCCTGCTTAATCAGGGAGACCATAGTCACAGCCATCCGTTAGCCGCTAACCTGCCGGCGAGTTTTGTTCCCAACCGGAACGGATTATTTCTGACGATTATTTCCAATCATGCCTTTCGAAATGGCGAGAAACGGATCAACTTGGTCACAGGTACGTGCGAGACGGACTTTTCCGGGTATCCGGATTGCCGCGACAATTATATCAAGGCAAAAGCCGTTGAACTTTCGCTTGGGCTCGACCGTCCGGTAACCATTTATACCCCCCTGATGTGGAGAAACAAGGCCCAGGTCTTTGAAATGGCCTATAACGCCGGTAAGATCAAAGAATTACTGGAGTTTACCTTGACTTGCTATAATGGCAACGAGCAGATGAATGAATGGGGCCGTGGTTGTAGCCAATGTCCGGCCTGCCGGCTCCGGGAAAAAGGCTTCGCAGAATTCCGGCAGACCCATCCCCACCCCGCTCCTTGAAGGGCAGGGAGATTATTAAGTGAATTAATTCAAGCACATAAGGTTGCTTTTTTAGGTGGAAGAAAATAAGGACATCTATTATTTATCCGAACACTTTGTATCCCTTCAGGGGGAGGGAAACTGTGCCGGGCTGAATAGCCTTTTCCTCCGTTTTCATTTCTGTAATCTAACCTGTACCTGGTGCGATACCAAGTTTACCTGGTTTGCAGATTCCGGCAAATTTCAGCCTTATTCTTCCGAAGAACTCAAAACGCTAATTAGCGCGCACAATACGGAGCAGATAATTTTAACCGGGGGTGAGCCGACTCTTTACCGGCTTGATAACCTTGTCGTGCCAGAGAAAGAATATCACGTGGAAAGCAACGGTGTTTTTATTCCCACCGCGCCCTTAGCTATCACCATAGCCGACGGGACGGTTTTTATGCGAGAGGGGATGGAAGAATCCGTAATACGTCATTTTAATTGGGTAATCTCGCCTAAATTGTCAAACGCGCGGCAACAAATCAACGAGCAAAGTATAAGTTTTTGGGCAAAACAGGATTATTGCGTATTTAAATTCATCATCCGGAATGAGTCGGATTTGGACGAAATAGAGAGTATTTTAAAAAGGTTTAACATTGCCGGGAATAAAGTGTATATTGGCCTGGAAGGGCAAAGCTTGGAATCGCAATTAAAACCGGCCTTGGTTGATGAAATAATCAAACGGGGCCTTAACTTTTCGCCGCGCCTGCATGTGATGCTATGGGGCGCCAGGAGAGGAAAATGAACAATATTCCGGCAATCCGTATCGTAGCGGAAATTAGTCAAAAGTATTGGGCACATGGATGAAATACGTAATTAGTAGAACATTTAAATTCGAGGCCGCCCACCGGCTATTGAAGAATTATACCGGCAAGTGCACTAATAATCACGGCCATTCCTGGCTGGTCAAGCTGCACCTGGAAGGGGATAACCTCGATGATAAGGACATGCTTATTGACTTTCAGGAGTTGAAAATCCTGAAAGCCTGGATCGATGAAAACCTGGACCATGCCTCTTTGCTATGGGAAAATGACCCTATGTGCCGGTATATTAAAGAATCGGGACAACGAATTTATGTCTCGAAAAAAAACCCTACCTCCGAGCACATTGCGGAAATAATCTTACATGAGGCGATCCGGTTATTCGAGAATTCGCGAATCAAAGTACAATGCATAGAAGTAAATGAAACCTGCACTACCGGGGCAAAGATAATTCCTTGATTCCAAATAACCGATGATAATTTGGGGGCTTAAGAACATTTTATGGAAAACTTTCATTATTTGGGTAAAAAAGTAAACGCCCCTTCCAAACAGCTTGATACCTTTCCCAAACCCGTGCACGTGCAAACGGTGAAATTCGCGAGCAGTGAGCTGACAAGCATCTGCCCGGTCACTCATCAGCCCGACTTCAATACGGTAACCATTGAATTTGCACCGGATAAGCTTTGTATCGAAAGCAAAAGTCTAAAACTCTATCTCTGGTCGTTCCGCGAAGAGCCCATATTTGCGGAAGGATTGGCCGATATGATTGCCGAAGACATTTTCGCTGCTGTGCAGCCTTTCTGGTGCAGGATAACGCTTGTGCAAAATATCAGAGGAGGAATGCAGTTATCTGTTGTTGCTGAAAAAAAAGCAGTGGCATTTTTAAGGGAGATTGATTAAGGAGGGGCACCAATATTGGAGGAGTAATTTTTATATGACCAAAGCAACAAAACCTGCGTCCTTTCGCGGGGCATCCCGCTATGTCCTCGATGATGAATTGGCGAAAATCGTCAATGTTTCCATGGCTCTGGAAATGCCTCTCCTCCTGAAGGGGGAGCCGGGCACGGGGAAGACCATGCTGGCCCATGCCATTACGGAAAGTATGAAGATGCCCCTCATCACTTTGAATGTGAAATCGAGCATGAAACTCGTCGAGGCCCTCTATCAGTACGACACCCTGACCCGCCTCAACGACAGCCGTTTTGGCGATTCCAAACGAAATGTCAGCGATATCGAGGCCTACATCCGCATGGGGAAGATCGGTCAGGCCTTTGTTTCCGATGTCCGGACCGTCCTTTTGATCGACGAAGTCGACAAGGCCGACACGGACTTCCAGGACGACATGCTCGACGTCCTCGATCAGATGCAATTCGACATCATCGAGATCGACAAGACCGTCACGGCCAAACACCGCCCGGTGATCATTATCACCTCGAACGCGAAAAAGGATCTCTCCGATCCCTTCCTGGGACGCTGCAACTTCCACCACATCGCCTTCCCCGACCAGGAAATGATGCGCCTGATCATCAACGTCCATTTTCCCAACATCGACGAGGAACTCGTGGGGGCCTCCGTCACCGCCTTCTACCGCCTCCGGGAACTGCGGGGGATCGAGAAGAAACCGGCAACCCGGGAGTTGATCAACTGGCTTAGGGCCTTGAAGAACGATCCCGATTTCCGGCCCAAGGTCCTCCAACAGGGCAAGATCCCCTACCTCGGCATCCTCTTCAAGAAAAGCGCCGATCTCATTCAGGCGGCGCAGCAGTTGGGCAGGAGCGCGTTTTAATGTTTGTCGATTTTTTCTATACCCTCCGGGACCGGGGAATTCCCGTCACCCCCACCTCGTTTCTGAGACTCCACAAGGCCCTCAGCCTGGGCCTGGTCCAGTCCATGGAAGACTTCTATACGGCGGCGCGGGCCATCCTGGTCAAAAGTGAAAGGTATTTCGACAGCTACGATCAGATTTTCGCCCATCATTTCAAGGGAGTGGAGCTCCATGACCCTACGGCCGTCGAATTGACGGAAATCGCCCGGGCCATGCTCGACGAATGGCTTAAAAATCCGGGGGATATGGCCAGGGCACTGGGGCTGGATGAGGCGGAAATGCAGAAAATGACGCCGGAAGAGTTGATCCAGTATTTTCTCGACCGCCTGAAGGAACAGACGGAGGCCCACCACGGGGGCAACAGATGGATCGGGACGCGGGGAACATCGCCGGTCGGCCATTCGGGCCATCATCCCGGGGGGATGCGCGTGGGTGGACAGTCCCGGAACAAATCAGCCGTCAAGGTAGCCCTGGAAAGGCGTTACCGGGATTATTCCCAGGAGGGCCCCCTCACGGAGTTTCAGATGGGCGAAGCCCTGAAAAGGCTCCGGCAGATGACGCCTACCGGGCCCAAGGACATCGTCAATGTCGATAAAACCATCTATCAGACCATGCGCAACGCCGGGGAGATCGAGATCGTCTTCGACCGCCGCCTGAAGGATCGCATGAAGATTGTCCTCCTCATCGACAACGGCGGCTGGTCCATGGAACCCTATGTGGAAATCGTCCAGACCCTGTTCCATTACGCCCGGTCCCAGTTCAAGGATCTTAAGATCTATTTTTTCCATAACACGATCTACAGCCGCGTCTGGGCGGATCCCCAGCGGTATCACAAGCCCGAGCCCCTGGAAGATTTTCTCAGAAAAGATCCGGAAACGAGGCTGATCATGGTCGGGGACGCCAGCATGGCCCCCTATGAACTCATGCATATGAACGGGGCGATTTATGTCGATCAGCAACCCACCGGGGCCAGCATCGACCGGATGAAATTCCTTGCCCGGACCTTCCGGCACTCCGTCTGGCTCAATCCCGTGCCCCAGGATGAATGGGAGATGACTTGGACCATCGGCATCGTCCGCCAGGTCTTTCCCATGTTCGAACTCACCCTGGACGGCCTGGAAAAATCTATTCTCCACCTCATGGCGAAGCACTGATAACTCTCCTTACCACTTTCCCGATTGACATGTCGCGGGGGAAACCCTATGATGTCAACAAAATCAAACTCTCATAACGGCGCTCCGTCACAAAGGAGGATGAAAGCGAAGCTTAATGTTCATAAAATGCTTCGCAGACCTATCCCCAACCCTCCCCTTGGAGGGGAGGGAAAGCATAGATAAATGATTTCATGGAGATGAAATCGCATTTACAGTCGAAATGCGTCACATAATTCATAACTACACAACCAGTTTCTGCAGATTTTGGCTATGATTGAGACTTTTGTTGAGAATGCCGCCTCGTACATGCAGAGCTCCGCCATATTGGCGTATATTGCCGTATATCTGGGCGGGGTGCTGGTAAGCTTCACCCCCTGCACCTATCCGGTTGCCCCCATTACCGTGGCCTTCATCGGGGCCCACAGTAGCGGCTCGAAAATGAAGGGATTCGTTCTCTCCTTAATTTACGTCTTGGGAATGGCCCTGACCTATACCGCCATCGGCGCCGCCGCAGCCCTGACGGGGAAACTCTTCGGCCAGATACAGAGCAACCCCTGGGTATACTTTTTCATGGCTAATGTGTGTGTGATCATGGGGTTGTCCATGCTGGAAGTCTTTAACCTGCCGATCCGGACACCCGATTTTATTGTCCGACTTCAGCCTCGGGAAAAAGCAAAGGGGGCCATCGGGGCATTCTTTGTCGGCGCCGCTTCGGGTCTGGTTATGGGACCCTGTACGGCCCCGGTGTTGGCCGTCCTCCTCAGCTTCGCCGCGACCCGGGAAAGCATCCTCTATGCCATGAGCCTCCTGTTTGTCTTCGCCTTCGGCATGGGGACCCTGCTGATCATCCTGGGAACCTCGGCAGGACTCCTGGCGAACCTCCCCCGGTCGGGGATTTGGATGACCCGGGTGAGCCATATTTCCGGCTGGATTATGATCGGGGTGGGGGAATACCTGCTCATTCAGGCGGGGATACTCTGGGGATGAAAAACGGCTTCCGGTACAGGCCCGGAACGACAACAAGTATAATAGGGAGTTTCTATGTCTAACCGTAAACGACATATTTATTGGCTAACAGCGATCCTGGTACTATTTCTTCTCGACCCCTCCGGGGGATTCGCCCAGGCGCAGGCACCGCGCTTCAGCATACGTGATATCAACGGCCGTATCTTCAGCATGAATGACTACGGCAAGAAAACCGTCCTCCTTATCTTCAGCACAACCTGGTGCCCCTCCTGCCGATCGGAGATCCCCCATTTCAAGCAAATCTATCAAACATACAGCCACCGGGGACTGGAGATGGCCAACATCGACATTCAGGAATCCCGGGACAAGGTCGCCCGCTTTGCCGCCAAATATCAACTCCCCTATCGGGTCCTTTTAGACGAAAGGGGTGACGTTGCTTCGGCCTACGGGATCGTGGGCGTTCCCGCCATGATCCTCATCAAAGACGGCGTCGTGGTGACCCGGAATTATCGCCTGGTGGATGGAACCCTGGAGAAATTGTTCAGGAAATGACGTGAGAACTGGATCCCTGAAAGGCTTAATTTCTTTTAGACAGACTCTTGCCAAGGACCAGACAATTGCGCCCGTCCCGGACAAAGTAATTCACGTCGTCCATCACCTGCTCCATGATATGCAGCCCCATGCCCCCTTCGGGGAGGCTGGTTTTGTTCCGGGGATCAAAATCCAAGCCGGTGCTTTTCGTAAGAAAATGAAGGGTTTCCCCGTCATCACAAATCTCGAATTGCAGCCGTTTATCGTTCACGGAAATGACCACCTCAACGGGATGACCGGCTACCGACCCATAGGCATGCTTAATCGCGTTATTTACCGCCTCGACAACGGCTAGTTCTAGCTGATAAACGACGATATCGCCAAGTCCCAACTGGGAACAGATCCCATGGACGGCGTAGCCGACCATGTGGACCTGATCGAGACGGCTGTCAATACTTATCCTGATGCTAACGTCCTGACCGGGAAATGATTCCATGTTCCTTCACGCCTTGGACAGGCTCGTCACGGCCTCCTCCTGGGAGGGCAGAATCTGAAAAACCCGGTTCATCCTTGTCAGCCGAAACAGGCTCATCACCGTTTCCCGAGGATTGGAAATCACCAGATCACCCTCCCCGCCCATCGCCTTCAGAGAGGAAACAATGGCCCCCAAACCGGTGCTGTCGATAAACTCCACCTCCGACAGATTGAGGACAATCCGCTTTTCTCCCCCCCGAATCCAGTCGGCCATCTTTGCTTTAAAAACAGTGGCGGAAGAGGCATCAATCCTCTTGTCCATCGGTTTAACTACCAATACCTCCCCCATCTTGACTTCATCGATTCTCATGTCGACCTCCTCTATATTCTATCCCCAGGAGGGTAATATCATCCTGGGGCTGTAATCCGGAAAGAAAAAGGCCGATATCTTTGACAATTTCTTCCATCATCACGGCTATGGGCTTTTTTTTCAGGGTTTCCAGCAGTTGATAAAACCTTTGTTCACCATAGAACACCCCCCGGGCATCCTGACATTCTATGACGCCATCGGTATAAAGGATGACCCTGTCGCCGACCGTCAGAGAAACAGCCTCTTCCTCAAAAGGCACATTACCTCCCAGACCGATAATAGATCCGCCCTTATCCAAAAGGTCATACGGAGCCTCTTCGTGGAGAAGCACCGGCGGGGGATGACCGGCGCCGCTGTAGGTAAGAACACCTTCACCCGCAGCGAGGATTCCGTAGAACATGGTAAAATATTTGTCAAAACGTTCGAGGGGATACTCTTGGTCCAGAGCGGTCAGTACCTCTCTCGGGGAAGCGAAAAGGTCCTTGTTTTTGATGATCCGCCCGCGCAGCGGTTGCAGGGACTGAGAGACGGAAACCGTCACCAGGGCCGACGGGACGCCGTGACCGCTGACATCGAGCATGTAGAAGGCCAACCGCTCTTCGTCGCCGTCAAGGGGGAAGACATTGAAGATGTCACCGCCGATGGCTTCACTGGGGATATATTTCCAGGCCATTTCAAAGGCCGCCGTCGTCGGCAAAAGCTTCGGCAGGAGGCTCTGCTGAATCCCCGCTGCCGCCTGGAGGTCCTCGTCGAGGCGCTGCTGTTTCTCCACCAGTTCCCGGTTGGCGGCCATCACTTCCTTGGTCAGACGGCGGATCTTCAGGTGGCTGCGGACCCGCGCCATGGCCTCCCCCCGGTCAAAGGGCTTGGTAATGTAATCCGCCCCGCCGATCTCCAGTCCCCGGATCTTATCCCGCGACTCCCCCAGGGCCGAGAGAAAAATTACGGGAATGTCCCTGGTCCGCCCTTCTTTTTTCAGGGTTTCACAAACCTCGTAACCGTCCATACCGGGCATCATGATGTCCAGGAGGATAAGATCCGGGTCGACAGTGAAAGCTTTGTTCAGGCCGTCTTGTCCATCAATGGCCGTCATGACTTCATAGCCCGCCCGCTCGAGAAAGCGGCCGATCAGTTCCCGGCTGTCATCGCTGTCATCGATGACAAGAATCCGCTCGGCCATGATTTATATAGCCCCCCATATGTCCCGGCCGTATTCTCTGATCGTCCGGTCGCTGGAAAATTTGCCCATCCGGGCGACGTTGAGAATGGCTTTCCGGGCCCAGAGCGATTGATCCTGATAATCCCGTCCCACTTGTCCCTGGGCCTCGATATAATCAAGAAAATCAGGAAGATGAAAATAGAAATCCCCTTCGTTGATGATCCGGTCGAAGACCCAATGAAACAATCCCGGTGTTCGGGGACAGAAACGGTCGTCCCGGAAGGTATCCATCACGCGCCGGATGACGTCATGGTGATGATACCAATCCCAGGGATAATATCCACCTGATTGTTTGAACCTTTCCACTTCGGCGTTTTTCAGGCCGAAGATATATATGTTTTCCTTCCCGACCTCCTCCCTGATTTCAATATTGGCCCCATCCATGGTTCCAATGGTCAGGGCGCCGTTGAGGGAGAATTTCATGTTTCCCGTTCCCGAGGCTTCCGTCCCGGCCGTGGATATCTGTTCGCTCAAATCCGCTGCCGGGATTATTTTCTCCGCCAGGGAGACACGGTAATCGGGTATGAACACAACCTTCATCATGTTCCCTACCCGCCGGTCATTGTTGATCACATCCCCCAGGCTGTTGATAAGTTTGATGATCTGTTTGGCCTGCCAGTAACCGGGGGCCGCCTTCCCGGCAAAGATATGGGTACGGGGGATCAGCGGCGCCAATCCATCCTCCGTCATAAGGAGATATTCGTGAATGATGTAGAGGATTTTCAGGAGTTGCCGTTTATATTCATGGATTCTCTTCGCCTGAACATCGAAGAGGCTGTCCGGATCAACGGCAATACCCGTCGTTGCGAATACAACCTCTCGTAAGGTTACCTTATTTTTCTTTTTTACGTCTATGAATTCCCGTTGAAAAACAGGATCGCCCGCAAAGTCTTCAAGCAAGCGGAGGCAATCGAGGTCGGTGATCCAGTCCGCCCCGATCGTCCGGGTAATGAGCCCGGCTAGGAGGGGGTTGGCCTTGAGGAGCCAGCGCCGCGGGGTGATGCCGTTGGTCTTGTTACTGAATCGTTCCGGCCAGATCTCATAGAAATCGGGAACCAGGGTTTTTTTTATCAGTTCCGAGTGGAGGGCGGAGACACCATTGACGGCATGGGAACCGGTAATGGCCAGATGGGCCATTCGCACCTTCTTTTCCGGCCCTTCCTCGATGAGGGACATCCGCCGCATCCGGTCCGGATCACCGGGCCACCGGCTATGCACGTCTGCGAGGAGACGGCGGTTGATTTCATAAATAATCTGGAGATGCCGGGGCAACACCTTCTCCAAGAGCGAAACGGGCCATTTTTCCAGGGCTTCGGACAGGAGAGTATGGTTTGTATAACCAAGGGTCCCGACGGTGATTTCCCAGGCCCGCTCCCAGGAGAGCTCATATTCATCCACGAACAAGCGCATCAGTTCGGCGACGGTCAGAGCGGGATGGGTATCGTTCATCTGTATGGCCGTCTTTGCGGGAAAGGCGTCAAAGGTTCCGTGGTCGCGAAGATAGCGGCGGACGATATCCCGGACCGCACAGGCGACCAGAAAATATTCCTGAATAAGGCGCAACTCCCGGCCCGCGGCAAAGGTATCGGCGGGGTAGAGGACCTTGGAGACCGTCTCGGCGGCGATTTTTTCCTCCACGGCCCGGAAGTAATCTCCGTCATTGAAGATCTCGGTGTTGAATTCGGAGGAAGCCCGAGCGGCATAGAGACGCAGATAATTGACCGTCGCCCCGCCAAAGCCGACGATGGGCATATCATAGGGCACCCCGACGATCACCTGCCAGTCCAGCCACATGGGATTATACAAACCCTGCCGGTCGATCCCGTGTTCGATGCGCCCATAGAGGGGGACCAGACAGGCCTCGTCGGCCCGCTCGATCTCCCAGGGGTCCTGCCGGGACGGCCAGAAATCCGGCTTCTCCTTCTGATAGCCGTCTTCGATCTCCTGTTTGAAAAGACCGTATTCATAATGAAGGCCGTAACCAAAGCCCGCAATCCCCAGGGTGGCCAGGGAATCGAGGAAACAGGCCGCCAGTCGCCCCAGACCGCCGTTTCCCAGCGGCGCGTCCCGCTCTTCTTCCCGGAGATCATCGAGATCGAGTCCCTGTTCGGCAAGAGCGCCCTTAAATTCGTCATAGAGTTGCAAATTCAGCAGATTATTGCCCAGCGACCGCCCGATGAGGAATTCCAGGGAAAGATAATAGACACGTTTCCGGTCTTCCTGAACATAGCGCCTCTCCGTCTCAATCATCCCCGCGATGAGACGGTCCCGCACCGCCATGCAGAGGGGTTCAAAATAGTCCCGTTTCGTCGCCTTCGCGATATCCTTGCCTAGGGAATATTTGAGATGCCTCAAGATAGAGGCTGTCAAACCGGCCTTGGTATTATCCAGCGGTTTATCCATTCCTTTCTCCTTTAATAACAGGAAACGATACCGTTTTTCTATCCTTTCGCCTCGGACAGCGTTTTTCGTAAAACGCGGGCCATATCGCGGCCCGTGAAAGGCTTCTTTATGAGTTCCGTTATACTGGCATCTTTTGCCTTTTCTTCTATGGAACCATCCATATAACCGGAGCACATGATGATGGGAATGTCTTTTCTAATTTCTCGCAAGCGCTTTGCCAGTTCATACCCCGTTAAATGCGGCATCGTATAATCCGTAATCACGGCATCGAATCCATCAGGATCCCGACAAAATGCCTCCCATGCCGACAGGCTGCTGGAGAAGCCTTGAACCTTATAACCCATATTCTCCAACATTACCTTGCCTACTTCGACGAGCATATCTTCATCATCAACAAGGAGCAGCCGCTCCGAACCGCCCTGTAGTTCTTCCCAGTCCGGTCCATCGCCGTAATCGGCTTCCGTACGTATTACCGGCATATAAACGGTGAATACCGATCCTTTCCCGATTTCGCTGTAAACGGTAATCGTCCCGTTCAGATTCTTCACAATCCCGTGAACAAGGGAAAGACCCAAACCAGTCCCTTCTCCTTGCGGTTTGGTTGTGAAGAACGGATCGAAGATCCGTTCCTTGATTTCCGGGGATATTCCGCACCCGGAATCGGCCACGCTCAAACACAAATACCGGCCCGGCTTTATATCCCCATGGAGACGGGAGAAGTTTTCGTCCAGGTCCACATCGTCCAGAGTTATTGAAAGAATACCGTCTTTGCCGCGCATGGAATGACCGGCGTTTGCGCATAGATTCATAATTATCTGATGCATCTGGGTGGGATCACCAACAACTGAGGAATCGCTCCTGATTTCCTCTCTAATCTCGATCGTGGCGGGAAGGGAAGCGCGCAGCAATTTCAGGGCCTCCTTAATGATATACTTCGGCACAATCGGTCTGTGCTCCTGTTCCGACGAACGACTGAAGGTCATTATCTGGTTAATGAGATCACGGGCGCGACCGGCGGCTTTGAGAATTTCCTCCAGAAAGCCGATGGATCTCACCCGGTTATCCAGGGAGAGAATGGTTAGTTCCGTATACCCGAAGATGGCCCCAAGAATGTTGTTAAAATCGTGGGCGATACCGCCGGCAAGGGTGCCGATAGCTTCCATCTTCTGACCTTGCCGCATTTGCGCTTCCATACGCAATTCACTGGTAATGTCGCGCCCTATTTCCAGGAAACAGCTGAGCCCCCCCATCTCATCCCGCACCGGCGTGATCGTCGTCTCCATAACAAAGTTTGCACCGTTTTTTCTTTTGCCCCTCAGACAGCCGGCCCATATATTTCCCCCTTCGACGGTCGACCATATTTCTTCTTTAGCAACTTGTCTTTCATTATCCAGAAACGGCTCCCGGTCGATGAGTTCCTGTGGTTGCTGATCAACAATTCGCGCCATAGCGGGATTGACATACCGTACTTTTCTGTCGAGGCCGATAATGACAAAGGCCTCCGCTGCCTGCTCAACGGCCTTATTCAGTGTGCTCAGCGTCTTTTGTATGGGGGTGCTGATGCTCCGGGAGAAGGAAAAAACGGCCAGGATGGTGATCCCCAGGAAAACGCCGCTGATAATAAGCACAAAATTGCGGTTACTATACGCTAAAGCCATGATTTCATCTTTGTCTTGCGTAACCCCGACGCTCCAGCCCGTCATTGCGATAGGGGCAAACCCCGCCACCTTCTTTTTCCCCCGAAATGTGTATTCTTCCGCCCCTGTTTGCTGCCGGAGCATTTCCCTCGAAATTTCCTCCAGCCCCTCTTCCTTGTTCATATTCGTTTTCAGGATGAATTCCCGGTTGGGATGGGCGATGACGATGCCTCTCGCATCAACTACAAAGGGATAACCCGTCTCTCCTACCTTTATCGAGGAAATCTGGTCTATCAGGAAATCGATCTTCACTACGGCGAGGGCAGCGCCGATAAATTCGCCGTTTCCCCCCAGGATGGGAGCGCAAATGCCGATAATGGGCTGACCTGACGCCTTAGACTCAACAGGGGTGCCGATATTTGCCTTCCCGGCCCTGGCGGACCGGAAATAATCACGCTCCCGCAGTTTGATGCCGATTCGCCTTTTATCCAGGGCCTCGGACCGGACATTGCCGTCCCTATCAAGAACGGCCAAACCTTCATAATCCGTCCCTATTTTTTTAAATATGTCACTCAGCTTGACATCGATGTCTTTGTACCGTCCTCTTGATACCCCCTTGACGATAACGGGATCCCCGGCCAAAGCGGAAACTATTGCCAGCTCCTTAGTGAGGGTAATCCGGACCATGCCGGCCAGACCCTGGGCAATATGAGCGGATTGTTGTTTAGAGATTTCTTCAAGGGTATTATATGAGTTTCTAAAGGTAACCGTTCCCACAATGACCAGGGGAACAAGGACCATTAAGATCCCTCCGATCACTATTTTATACCTTAACGACAACGCTTTCATAATGATATCGCTATGTTTCTACTTTGTGGTTTATAATTACGCATGAAAATCGAAGCTCTCCACTGCAAACAGCAATGGACCATTATGAAATTATCATTATGAACCCGAAGAACATACTGCCCAAAGCGGCTCTTAGTTTCGTTTCTGTTGAGGGTTAGTTAGGAACGTGACATATGCCATGACTGATAGCATTTATGGTTTGACAATAAATGATGAAAGGAGATATTGCAACATATATTATGCAGTTGGAATATTATACAATGCGAATCACCTCAAATTAAATATTAACGGGGAGGCAACGATAACCGAGAAATGGATATTTCAAGGCGCCCACCCTTTTGAGATCTTTCCGGATATTGCCTTATGCTGCCTTATCTCCTGCAAAAGCCTGAAGACCGTTAAAAATCTTTAAAATTATCATGCCGAGAAATTATCTGGTCGGACGGGAGAATCTTCTGTCCCCGGAGCGCCGGCAACCGCTTCAAGCTCCGGGGCAGCACTGCCGACTGGGTACCCCGATCTCCTTTGGGAACCGGCCCTGTTTGGCTGTCATTCCCCTGGTCCCCGCTATTTGCCCCGCCGATGATGCTGACGAGGACGGCGACAATATGCTTCATCTGTTGAGCCTGGGCGTTCATCTCCTCGGCGGCGGCGGCTGACTCCTCGGCATTGGCGGCCGTCTGCTGCGTCACCTTGTCCATCTCCGCCACGGCCCGGTTGATCTGATCGATTCCCTGAGCCTGCTCCTGTGATGCCGCGGCAATCTCGCTTACCAACTCCCCCACCCGGGACGCGCTTACCGCCACCTCCTTGAAGGCGCCATCGGTGCTCAACACCATCTCCGACCCCTCGCGAATGCGTTTGACCGTCCCTTCGATGAGACCGGATGTATTCCTGGCCGCCTCGGCGGCTCGTAAGGCTAGGTTCCGCACTTCCTCCGCGACCACGGCAAATCCCGCCCCCGCCTCTCCCGCCCTGGCGGCTTCGACGGCGGCATTGAGGGCCAGGAGGTTCGTTTGAAAGGCAATTTCATCAATGGTCTTGATAATTTTCGATGTTTCCTCGCTGGCCGATGTGATTTCTTCCATTGCCTGGGTCAACTGTCCCATCGCTGTATTGGCCTTGCCGACGACTTCGTTGGCCTGTTTCATCAGCCCGTCCGCCTGGGAGGCGTTGGCGGCATTCTGCTTGGTCATGGACGACATTTCCTCCAGAGAAGATGACGTTTCCTCAAGGGATGAGGCCTGTTCCGAGGCCCCTTCCGCCAGGGACTGGCTCGCCGAAGCCACCTGAGCCGATGCCGATGACACCTGGTCCGCCGCATCGTTCATCTGGACAGTGGCCGTCCGGATCGGACGGATAATTCCCCGGGCAAAGATCATGATCCCCAGGACGGTGATTCCGAGGAGGGCGACACCGATGACAAGGATGAAGTTCCGGATAGCATAGGCGGAGGAGAGAAACTCGCTGAAGTCCTGCGTCACGACGACACTCCAGCCGGTGATCTCAACCGGGCATAAACCGGCGATTTTTTTGACACCTTTGTAAACATAAGTTTCCACGCCCGCCTGCCTCGCACTGACTTTTCCGGCAATTACCTCCATCCCTTTCATACTGTTCATATTCAGCGTGAGGATGATGGATTTTTCGGGATGGGCAATGACAAGCCCGCTGGCATCGACCATGTAGCCGTAGCCGGTCTTTCCCACTTTGGCGGCAGCCACCTTCTCTACCAGATAATCGATCTTCATCAGGAGGTTCATCGTCCCGACAAATTCCCCGCCTGTCGTGACGATCGGAGCGCAAACGGCTGTCACGGGGAATCCCGAATTCTTTGATTTCACGACGGACCCCACATTCACCTTTCCCGCCTTCGCCTTCTGGAAATAATCTCGCTCCGAGAGGGAAATCCCACGGCTTTTCCCTCCGATGCTGTCGGCGACAACCACTCCCCCCGCATCGGTAATAAACAGGGCTTCGTAATCTTTGCCAATGTTTTTCATGGCTGCGCCAAGACGGGTCTCCAACCTTCCAACTTCGGCAGTGGCGCTCTTGTCTCTGGCAAGGGCGGAGACCGCCTCGATGATGTTTCCGTCTCCCGACATCTCGGAGGCCATCTTCATCTCCTCCAGAAGAACCATCTGGACCATGCCGGCCAGGCTTTTCGCCATGCTCTGGGCTTGCTCCTGCGCCGCCGCTTCCAGGGCATTGGAACTCTTGATGACGGAAAAGATGCCAACCACCAGCAGGGGCACGATAACCGCCACAATTCCCCCCGCAACCATCCTGAAACCCAAAGTTCTCTTTTTCATTGTCTTATTCTCCCTGCGAAAAACCTAAAGATTCCATTTTTTATCATTCTTTATGACAGTATTTATAACATATTCAAAATGACTGTCAATACTAAGGTTTTCCCTCTCGTTTTATCAAATACCGGCATGCTTCTCTATACACAGGACTTATCGACAGGGGTGTTTTAAAATAATCAGCATTTCAGAAACTATGGAAATATAGTATCCATCAACTCGCATAAACGCCTCTCTAGGTTTGGTCACGATGCACACCCAAGGGGAGATTCGCAGGCAAAGCGACGAAAGTGCTCTTCTGAGCGGCGCAGTGCTCCTTCCGATTCCCTGCGTTAGGCAATGTCGGTCAGGACGGCACGACATAAAGGCATGCCGCCTTCCTGAACCATTGAGGCCTCGATGCGCACCCAGAATGGAGTCATGTTGGCATGCAGCATTCGCATTTCCCATACTTGTGGCGCCCCCACTTCAAAAAGCAGTTTGCAGTACCGGTTGTAAATTTCCTGGTCCTCGGGAAGGACAAAGCTGGTCAACGGCTGTTTGAGCAGGGATTCTTTCGCCAGCCCCAACAGGTTGGCCGTCTTGACATTGGCCTCCAGGATCAGACCCTGGTCGCTGAGAGTGACATAGCCAACCGGGGACAGATCGTACAGATTGACATACCGTTCCCGTGCAACCGATAGTTCCCCTTGCAGCCGGCGCACTTCATCATACTGTATTTCCAGTTCGATCTGATTCACCCGCAGTTCAACGACTAATTGGAAAGCCTCCTCGGGGGACAGCGCCGCCAGTCTTTCAGGAATAGGGGCTACTTTTCTCCGGATTACCTTTCCCGTCCGCCTGCACAGGGTCGGCACGGACTTGGCCCGCGATAAACCCGGCGAATCCATTGAATGATTGTTGGAATCATTCTGCTTTTTATCGCTTATCTTTACCATGACCCTTTCGATATTTTTCACTAATCCAAATCCCGCTTGTCTGGATGGGGAAGTCCCTTTGGTGCGGAGAAGCGTTCATGATTAAAAGATAATGACCTGGCACCGGCAGTCATGGCAAGCTGCGGCCGGGAGCGCAGCTCCGGTGACGTCGAATTAGATCTGTCGCCACCGATAAGACCATCGAGTTCATCAACGGCGGATTTCATGCTTTGGGCCTGGGCGTGAAGTTCTTCGGCGGCGCTTGCCGATTCTTCCGCGTTGGCCGCCGTCTGTTGGGTGACCTGTTCCATCTCCGTTACGGCGCTGCCGATCCCGGCGACGCCCCTGATCTGCTCCTGAGAGTTGCCATTCACTTGTTTGATCAGATCAAAGGTTCGCTTCCCTACATTGCCCATCTCGTAAAATTCCTGCAAAGATCTGGCAACAATATCAACACCCTCACGGATATGGGTCAAGGTTTCGTTTATCGTGGCATCCGTATCTTTTGCCGCTTCGGCCGATCGCAATGCCAGGTTGCGGACTTCTTCCGCCACGACGGCAAAACCCGACCCGGCATCTCCCGCCCTGGCCGCTTCCACGGCGGCATTTAAGGCCAGAAGGTTGATCTGGAAGGCGATTTCATCCGTTGTCCGGACCAGTTTCGAGGCTTTCTCGCCCACTGTCCCGATACGGTTCATGCAGGTATCGGCTTCCCGCAGGGACTTGTGGCAGGATTTCTGCAGATGGTAGGTTGTCTCCGCGGACTTGAACAACTCGGCGCAATGCCCCAGGGTCTGATTGGTCATGGCCGACAGCTCCGCCAGGGATGACGAGGTTTCCGTAATCGCGGAGGCCTGCTCCGAGGCGCCCTGGGCGAGCGACTCGCTTGTAGAGGAGACCTGGGCCGCTGCTACCGCCACCTGCTCCGCCGAATCGTGAACGACGTGAACGGCCTTGCCGATGGCATGGGCGATGCTGCGGGAAAAGAGAAAGAAGACGGCAATTGTTCCCACCAGACAGATGACGCCGATCAGGAAGATAAAATTGCGGAGCCCCCTGGCCGCCGCCAGCACTTCCTCTTTATTCTGGGTGACGCCAACGCTCCACCCGGACAGGGCGACGGGGGCATAACCGGCAATTTTTTCTGTTCCTTTAAAGGTATAATATTCGGCGCCGCTCTGCTGCGACACCATTTTCGTGGCAAAGTCACGGACCCCTTCCTGTTCCGTCAGGTTAATATTCAAGATCATGTCCTTGTTCGGATGGGCGATCGCCACCCCCTTGCTGTCCAGAATGAAGGCATAGCCGGTCTGACCGAACTTGATGACCGCCACGCGGTTGTTAAGAAAATCTCCCCGGATCACGAGGACCACCGTTCCCAGAAAGGCGCCGTCCGGTCCCTGCACGGGGCTGCATACAACTACGGAGTGCTGCCCCGTCGATTTTGATTTCACAACTCCCACATCGATATTCCCGCTTTTGGCCTGTTGAAAGTAACTGCGGTCGGCAACAGAGACGCCTTTCACTTTCCCCCCGACGCTGTCGACCTGCACCGTACCGCCGGCGTCGGTAAAGATTAGCTGCTCGTAAAGCTGGCCGCCCGTTTTGTGCATCCGCTCCAACAGCTTCGCCACGGCAGCCGCATCGGCAGGACCCGTCGCGGCCACTTCGGCAGCCATACTTTTGGCCAAGTTGATCTGCTCCTGCGTGGCGCCCCGGACAATTTCGGCCAGACACTTTGCCGCCTGCCCCGTATTTTCAAGGGCCGTGGCGGAAAGGGCATTCGTAGATTTATAAACGGCGTTGACGCCGATTATCAGCAGGGGAATCGCGACCGCCAACACACCCGCGGCAATCAGTTTGAAACCTAAAGTCATCTTTTTCATCACTTGTCTCCCTTTGCATCCCGTTGGTTTAACAGCCCGCTTGCTTCGCAAGCGGGCAATCCTGGTCCAGGGCGCTTCTTATGGCCCGCGCCAGTTGGTCATGGGTGAAGGGTTTCTGGAGGAAACCCTGAACATCGTTTAGGCTTTCCCGGACCACATCATGGTTTGGACTGTATCCGCTGCTCAGGATGATCCTGACAGCGGGATCGATGGCCCTGAATTCCTTCACCAGCGTCCTTCCACTGGTTCCCGGCATCACCATGTCCAGAATCACCAGATCGATCCGGTCCCTGTTCTTGATAAACACCTCTCTTGCCTGCGTGCCGTCGCAAAGAGGAATCACCGTGTATCCCATCATTTCCAGGAGTTCCTGATTGGTATGGACAATGCCTTCCTCGTCATCAACCATGAAGATCGTTTCCTTGCCCCCCGCGAACAGCTCCTCCGGATTGCTCTGCTCCTCATCACCACCCTGACGTTCGTCTCCTTCCTGTTCTTCAACGCCACTGCCGCAGGCAGGTAGGTAGATTTCAAAAGTGCTGCCCTCACCGGGTTCGCTGTAGACACTGATGAACCCCCCGTGACTCTTGATGATGCCGTATACGGTAGAGAGACCCAGGCCCGTTCCCTGATTCCTGGCCTTGGTAGTAAAGAAAGGTTCGAAAATCCTGGCCCTGGTCTTTTCATCCATCCCCGCGCCGGTGTCGGCCACAGAAATCCTTACAAACCGTCCCGATTGGACATGAAAGGTGCTGGCACGGGAATCGCTGATATCGGCGTTGGCGCTTTCAATGGAGAGAACGCCGCCGTAGGGCATCGCCTGGCAGGCGTTGATGCATAGGTTGAGGAGAACCCGCTCGAGTTGTCCACGATCGGCCATCACGGGCCGGAGATCCTCCTGATGACGCTGACGGATGATGACGTCCTTTCTCGACAGCTCAAAGATGATCATGTTTTTGGTAATGAGGTCTTTGATATCGACTTCAGCGGTCTCATTTTGTCCGCCCCTGGAAAAACTAAGCAGTTGGGATGTCAATCGGGCGCCGGTAAGGAGCTGTCTCTGGATGGCTGCCAAGCGGTCATTCCGCAGTTGATCGGTCAAGGCGCCCTGGATAAGGAGCGACAGATTCCCCTGCATGACGCACAGAATGTTATTAAAATCGTGAACGATGCCTTCAGCAAGGGTCCCGACAGCCTCCATTTTCTCGGCATGGAGGAGATGGGCCTCCATTTTTTTATGCTCCGTCACATCCTGGTAAGTGGTCACGAATTTTCCGTTCTCCGTAACGACGGCATATAAATCTATGACCCTATCCGTTCCGTCTTTACAGCGGATCATTGATGTCTGGGCGCTGATTCTTCCCGTTCCCTGATCCGAGAGCTGATTGCGTGTCCAGCAGTCGACGACTTCCTGGCGGAAGGAAGGGGTGCTATAAGCCAGATCAAACCAGGTCTTTTTGTCCGGAAGATCGGCAAGGGTGTATCCGAAGATTTCCATGAATCTCGGATTCACATATTCAAAGGACGTATCGCCCCGCATCACGGAGATCCCGATCGGGGCGTGTTCCACTAGGGAACGGAACATCTCCTCCTGCTCTCGGAGGTCATAGCGTGCCTTTTTTATTTCCGTCAGATCGATGACGAAGCCAACGATGGACTGGACGCGCCCATCGGGATCCTTCAACAATTTTCCCGATAAATATCCCCAAAAGAAACTGCCGTCTTGCCGCAGGAAGCACCTTTCCGTCGCGACGGCCTCCCCTTGCTCTCCCCGAATCATGCTCTTGATTCTCTCGCGAGCGGCGTCTCTTTCCGTCCCCTGAATAATGGCTTCATATTGCTTGCCCACGAGTTCATCGGGTTCACAGCCGAGCCGTTCGGCCATATAGGCGTTGGCATACGTGATGACGCCCTGTAGATCGACGACGAATATTCCGGCGTTAGAGGCCTCCACAATGGTTCGCAAGCGGTTTTCCCTTTGCCGTAACTCATCGTCGCGCTGACGGCGCCGGGTGATGTCCTCACAGGTCCCTACCTGGTAAGCGACATATCCTCCCCGATCACGGACCACCCATGCATGGATGGAGACCCAGGGCGTCGTCCCGTCCTTACGACGGATCTGGGCTTCGAATCCTTCCACGAAGCCATTTTCGGCCAGCAACTTCATCAGCTCAGCAGCCCTTTCAGGATCGGCATAATAATGGAGCGTCACGTCCCTGATGGCCGCCGTCATTTCATCCGGGGATGGATACCCGCACATCCGGGCCAGGAAAGGATTAACGGCTATAAGCCTGCCGCCGGGGGCCGTCTTAAACATCCCCAAAGCGGCATTTTCAAACAAGGAAGGACATTGCTCGTCCCATGTTTCAAGGGTATTAGGCATCATCTTTTATCCTTTCGGGGGGGGGAGGGGGGGTAAAGTCTTTTTGATTTTTTATAAAACGGCCATCGCGGAGCTATGAATAACTGGATATAAGGAGGAAGACCAGCGGCATGAAACGACACCGGGCCATGGAATGGGTGACAGAAAAGAAGAGGATAATTACGTATAATCATAGGAAATTACCTAATATTATGTCTCAAATCGCCACGCACCCCAAGAACATGGTCGCCGCACCAGGCTTATGGATTTGAGTCCATCAAAATGGGCGTCTCCGATAAAAGAACGGGGACACTTCACACGTTGCATCTTTTAAGGGACAGGACACTCAATGACAATACTGGTTCATTTCTAATTATATACTAGCTATTTTTAGTATTACAGAAGGGAAGTGAGGCAGGAACTCAGAGTGAAGTCTTTATTCTTGATGTCCATTTTTTTCCGGATATTGGCCCGGTGATAGTCGATGGTCTTGGGGGAAAGGGAAAGCATCTGAGCAATTTCTTTAGTTGTTTTACCTTGTTTGATCATTTGGATGATCTGGATTTCCTTGGATGTCAAATTGAGGCATCGCTCTTTCATATTGACGAGAAACGGGGACAGGACATCCTGCAAGTTGGCCTCCAGAAGTGCAAGGCAGCCACTGCTCCGCGGGTCCGTCATACAGGCCTTGAGCATTTCCAGCGGCGGCATAACCAGGCCCCTGATATTGGTCAGGAGAGTTGCTTCTATTTCTTTTTTATCCTCAGACCGTTGCTCCAGAAGAACCTTCAGGGTCGTATTGAGATCCTCAAGGCGCCGATTCTTGAGGGCCAGTTCCTTTTCCCGCTTTTTTCGCCCGGTAACATCCAACAGGGTACCGATAACGGCCGGCCTACCCTGAAATATGGTGCGGGAGCTGTAAACCTCGGCATGTCTGATCTGACCGTCGCCTGTGCATATACTGAATCCATAGTTGCACGATTCCACTTCTCCGGATATCCGCTTCCGGATATTCTCCTCCACCAGGGGCCAGTCTTCCGGAACGATTACGTCTTTCGGCCCTGCTTTGTCGATCAGGGCATCCATCGGGTAGCTCAGAATTTCGGCAAACTTCGCATTGACGTACTTAAATCTGTCATCCTGAACAAGATAAATGCCGACCACCGCTTTTTCCGCCATATCCCGGAACTTGCCCTCCGATTCCCGTAAGGCCCCTTCCACGCGCCGACGGTCGCTGATATCAGTGAACGCAATTTGTGCACCCACTATCAAGCCGTCTTTTTGCAGTAGCGTCGTTTTCAAAACAACCCATAGTGGTTCGCGGTCTTTACAGGAAAGTAAAATCTCCAACTGCTGAGGAGGATCTCCTCGCAAGCGGGCGGCCAGTCTTTCCGCCAGTAGCCGCCGCGTCTCGTCATTAAAGAACCCGCTCGTGAAGCCGTCCTTGCCAAGCAGCTCTTCCCGCCGCCACCCGGAATGTTCCTCGATCGTCCGATTGATGAATTGAATTTTTCCCGTCGTATCGACAATACAAATCCCCATGGGGGCGTCTTCCATAAAATTCCGGTATTTCTCCTCGCTCTCCCGGAGGGCCTCCTCAACCTGTTGACGTTTGTCAAGCTCCCTGCACAATTGGGAATTGATCCGGGACAACTCCGCAGTGCGTTCGGCAACCAGACATTCAAGACCTTCACGGTGGGCAGCCAATTCTTCCGCCATCCTCCGGCGTTCCGTAATGTCACGGACATTCATGACAAAACCCGCCACATCGGGATGATCTAAAAGATTATTTCCCACCCCTTCCAGGATACGCACCGAGCCGTCTTTATGCTTGATAGTAAAGGCATTCGGGATAATAACATCCTTTGTTTGGGTTGCCTCGCAATAATCGGCGAGGGCCCTCGCCAGTTCCTCCGGCGCGACGAAATCAAAACCGCTCCTGCCGATCAACTCTCTCAATTGATAACCTAAAAGACGTTCTGTCGCGGGATTTACATAGGTGATCGTCCCTTCTCGATCGACAATAATAATCAGGTCGGATGAGTTTTGCGTAATGGCCCGGAAATAGGCTTCGCTTTTCTGCAGGGCGGCGATGGTTTGTTTATTAGTGGTGTCCTCTTGTTTTAATATTTCAACTTCATAGCGCAAAGCATCCATTTCATTGCTTGAATTTATAGGTGTGGATGTATTGCCCTTCATCATGAAAACCTCTCAAGGCTATGGCGAAGCATAATATGTTCGGCCCAATGTTTTCATATCATCACTTGTAGGCTTTTCCGAAAATGGGTCGGAAAATCTTAAATTTCATTCCTGACAATCGGTTCATCGTCTTAACTCGTCATAAATGAAAGGGAAAACTATCGCCGCCGACGTGCGGGGGTGGTCATAAAACGACCACCCCGTTTCAGCTTTTTGGCTCTGCAACACTTTGATAGGCTTTACTTTTTTGCTGAAGGCGTATATGAAAATAAAGATTTTTTGTCAAGAAAATGTTGAATGGCCTCGCTCATTCTCTCCTTCGGTAACATTTATTAATGAGGCAACTGGATGGATGGTTAGGTGCGACTTGTGAAAGCCGCTATAGTTTCGAGGAGTTTCGCCTTTTTTATCGGTTTGTTCAAATGGGTATCGCAACCCGCCGCGATACTCTTTTCCACATCTTCTTTCAGGGCGAACGCCGTCAGGGCGATAATGGGTGTATGCAGTCGACCTTGCGCCTCCTCCCAGGACCTGATGATCCTCGTTGCCGTATAACCATCCATGACGGGCATCTGCATGTCCATCAGGACCAGATCATAGTCCCGGACCTTGAACTTCTCTACGGCCAGTTCCCCATTTTCGGCAATATCCACATCATAGGGGGTGTGCTTGAAATAGGCCATCATGAGGAAGCGATTGTCTTCCGAGTCTTCGACAAGGAGAATCCGCAGCGGGCGCTGATCCTGAGGCTTCTGATCGGGGGTTTTTGCAGGCGAATCAGGGACAATTCTCTTACCCAAGTCCATTTTTACGGCCCCGGTCTCTTCCGAACGTTCCTGTTTTTTAAACCGGGCGGTAAAGTGAAAAATACTCCCTTTGCCGATGGTGCTTTCCACCCAGATCCTGCCGCCCATGAGTTCTGAAAGCTGTTTGGAAATGGTCAGCCCCAATCCCGTTCCCCCATATCTTCTGGTCGTAGAAGAGTCGGCCTGGGTGAAACGTTCAAAAATATTGCTCAATTTTTCCTGGGGAATACCGATGCCCGTGTCCTTGATGGTAAAATGAAGAAGGCACTCCTGCTCCTCCGGCTGATCCATAATTCCCATTTCCCGGCCCACTTCCAGAATCACTTCTCCCACTTCGGTAAACTTGACGGCATTCCCGATGAGATTGATCAGGATCTGCTGGAGGCGGTTGGCGTCTCCTGTCAGGTCTTGACAGACCTCCGGAGCGATCCGACAGGACAAGCCGATATTTTTCTCCCGGGCTCGAACATCCATAATATCACAAGTATTTTGTGATATTTCACCCAGGTGGAACGGCGCCGCTTCCAAGGTCAGATGGCCGGCTTCCACCTTTGATAGATCCAGGATATCGTTTATCAGGTTCAAGAGGTTCTCCCCGGCAGATCTGAAGAGTTGGACGTATTGACGCTGGTCCACAGTCAAAGGCGTTTCCGCCAATAGTTCCGCCATGCCGATGATGGCGTTCATGGGCGTCCGAATCTCATGGCTCATGCCAGCCAAAAATTCACTCTTCGCGATGTTGGCCGCCTCGGCTGCTTCCTTGGCCTCCTTAAGGGCTTGTTCCGCCGTCTTGAGGGAGGTGATGTCCTCCTGGATACCGACAAAATGGGTGATTTCTCCCTCGGCGTTCCGGATCGGCGAGATGGAAGCCGACGCCCAGTAATGACCCCCGTCTTTCTTTTTATTGTAAAAGACGCCCTGCCATACCCGCCCCGCGGTAATCGTATCCCAGAGAATCTGATAGTCTTCCGAAGTCTTCTCGCCCGATTTCAGGATCCGGGGATTCTGACCTAAAGCCTCGGCAGCCGTGTAACCCGTTATATCTGTAAAACGGGGATTTACATAATCGATGCTGCCGTCGGGCTTAGTAATGATTATGGCCACCGGACTCTGCTTGACGGCCTGGGAGAGTTTTCGGAGTTCCTCTTCCGTCTGGCGCCGCGCCGTAATATCGCTCCCGATCCCCAAAAAGCCCGTGACTTCACCCTCCCCATTCCGCAGCGCCGTTACGGAAAGGGAAACTGGAAACCGGCTGCCGTCCTTGCGGATGTAAGTCCACTCCCGTTCATCGGGAATGCCGAGACGGGTCTTGGCCACCAAAACCTCAAAGCCCGGGGTGATTTCCGTGCCGAGTTCCACCGACAATTCTTCGGCCCGCCGGACAACTTCTTCTTCGTCATGAATGATCGCCGGGGTATGCCGGCCGATCAGCTCTTTTGCCCGGTAGCCAAGCCATCGTTCGGCAGCGGCATTAAAGGTCTTGATAATCCCATCCGGGGTGGTGGAGATGATCGAATAATTGGCGCCATCCAGAACGGCCTGCTGGAGAACCGAAAGGTCCAGCAGCCGGCTTTCACTTTCCTGGATTACCCGCTCGGCCTTCTTGATCTCGCTGATATCCCGAATGACGCCGACGAAGCGCCTGCCCTGGGGTAAAATAATCTCGCCGACGGAGAGATGGATGGGGATAATATCTCCGTCTTTGCGTTGTCCGGAGACTTCCCGGACGGTACCGACGGTCTGCTGCTCCGCCGTTAGCAAATAATGCTGAAGATATTCCTCCTGCCGGGTCCGGTAGGGTTCCGGCATGAGGAGATTGACTTTCTGCCCGATTATTTCGGCGGCCTCATAACCAAAGATCCTTTCCGCCGCGGGATTAAAGAGTCCAACAATACCATTTTCATCAATGGCAACGACGCCTTCCACAATGTTATCGATGACGGACCTCATCCGCTCCCGACTCTCAACCAGTTCGTCTTCGACCTGCTTTTGGGAAGTGATGTCCCTGATCGTCACGAGATTGGCAGTTCCATCGTTAAAGGGGATTCGTGTTCCCAACCCTTCAACCCAGCGTTCCTCCCCTCCGGTCGTGATCAGTTTGTACCGGTTGAGATAGCCGCCGCCCCCTTCCTGGACATTCATCAAATCGATTACTACGGCATCAAGAAAATCGGGATGGATAAACTCTGCGGCGTTGCGGCCAATCCCGGCTGTCGGCGTCTCCAATCGCACCAGCTCGGCTGCCGATTGGTTGGCAAAGAGGATGATCCCGTTCCAGTCGAGGATCAGCAAGGCGTCAAGCATGTGATCCACAACGCTTTGGAAAAGGGATTCCGTCACGGGAAGGAGTTGATTTAAAAGGGGATGGCTCTCTTCGGATCGAGTCATGCTATCATCCTTGACGGCCTAGCAAAATGTCGCCGCTCAAAAAAAAACGACAGGGGTATAGGATATAATAAGCGCCTTGAATATATTGAACTTTCAGGGAAAAGTCAAAGTTTTCTTCTCACCGTCATCGTTGTGAAAATAAAGACATCGTGCTATATTGCCAACCAATGGAAGCCCCGAACTCAAGGAAGAAGGCTAGGACCAGGGCAAGGAATTGTCGAATATGTTCAGACCAGCTGCATATATTTTTACCTGCTTTTTCATCTATACCATGACCGGCGTCCTTAATCCACCCGCCGCCTCCGCCGCGAGCCATCCTTTTTCCGTTCGGGACATGTTGGCCATGGAACGGATCGCCGACCCCCAGGTTTCCCCGGACGGGCGCCGGGTAGCCTTCACGGTCTGGCGGGCCGATCTCACTGTCAATCGAGGTTATACTTCCATACAAATAGCCGACATTCAGAAGAAATCTTCTTTCGCCATCATCCCCGCAGCGGAGGCTGACGATACGAATCCCCGCTGGTCCCGGGACGGCAAAACCATTTATTTCCTTTCCACCCGTTCCGGTTCCCAGCAGGTGTGGAAGACCTCCCCACCTTATAAAAAACCGATCCCCGTCACCGACTTGCCTCTTGACGTAGGGGCCTTTGAAGTTTCCCCCGACGGGCAGTCTCTAATCCTGTCCCTAGCCGTATTTCCCGGCAGGACGCCGGAAAATACCAGGACGACTCTTACGGAAAAGACAAACCAGACCGGATCGGGCATGGTCTTCGACCGCCTGATGGTCCGCAATTGGAACACCTGGAACGATGGCACCCGTAACCACTTGTTTTTTTATCCCCTTCCCGGCGGTCCGGCCCGGGACCTCATGACTGCCATGGACGCCGATTGCCCTTCCAAACCGGCCGGTGGGACGGAAGAATTCTCCCTCTCTCCCGACGGTGGGACCCTGATCTTCGCGGCCAAGGATGAAGGCCGCAAGGAGGCGTGGTCGACAAACAGCGACCTTTTCATGGTTTCCCTCGGGAAAGAAACAAAACCGGTGCGGATCACAAATAATCCCGCCATGGACACCCAGCCCCGTTTTTCTCCCGACGGCCGCACCCTCGCCTATCTCGCCATGAACCAGCCCGGTCATGAGGCGGACCGCTACCGGATTCGGTTCCGGGATATGGTTTCGGGAGAGGAGCGTTCCCTCGATTTGCGGGCCGACGACGGTCCAAGGGGCGATCGCTCCCCCGACTTTATAACCTGGTCCCAAGACGGAAAGACCATTTATTGCACCGCCGATCATCTGGGGCAGCATGCCCTCTTTGCCGTGGACGTGGCGACGGGCAAGAGCCGGACGATAATGAAGACGGGAAACACCTTTGCCCCCCAACCCCTGCCGGATGGACGTATTCTCTTTGCCTGGAATTCTCTCAATCAGCCGACGGAGCTTTATCTGCTCGGAATCAATAATGAAGAGTCTCAGCGTGTCACCAAAAGGAACGATGACGGGGTAGCAAATATCCGCTTTGGAAAAGCCGGGACCTTTGCCTTCAGTGGCGCCCATGGTGATAGAGTATATGGAAGGGTCGTTTATCCCGTTGATTTCGATCCCGCCCGGAAATATCCCGTCGCCTTTATTATTCACGGCGGACCTGAGACATCCAACCTCAACGAATTTCACTATCGCTGGAATCCCCAGATTTACGCCGGGGCCGGCTATGCCGTCGTACAGATCGATTTTCACGGTTCATCGGGTTATGGACAGACATTCACCGATGCCATCCGGAAGGACTGGGGCGGAGCGCCCTATGAAGACCTCATGACGGGGCTTGATTTTGCGCTGAAGGAATATCCCTTCCTGGACGAAAAAAAGATGGCGGCCCTGGGTCCTTCCTATGGCGGTTATATGATCAACTGGATTGGGGGGCACACGGATCGTTTTCGCTGTCTGGTCACTCACGCCGGTCTTTTCGACAAGCCCATGGCCCACTATGAAATGGATACCCTGTGGTTTCCCGAATGGGAATTCGGCGATCCCAGACAGCATAACCCCTTTGATCATGTAAAAAACTGGCGGACGCCGGCCCTGATCATTCACGGCCAGCAGGATTATCGGGTCTCCTACACCCAGAGTCTCGCCCTCTTCAGCGCCCTCCAGCGCCAGGGCGTTCCTTCGGAACTTTTGATTTTCCCCGACGAAGGTCACTGGATCCTCAAACCCCGGAATGTACTGCAATGGCACGACACGGTTCTTGCGTGGCTGCGTCAGTGGCTGCAGGGGAAAGGGAAATAGATTTATGGAGAATGAAAGTTTTAAGGATACCGAAGGGAATTATTCCATGAATCTCAAAGCGTTACTCGATCAAGAGGACTGCCTGATTATTCTGAACTATGCAACACGTCTTCTTGCCCTGAATCTCGATCGAGAAATCCTGTTGGAAAGATCCTTAGAGGCCCTGTCCGATTTCAGCGCCAATGAAAACGTCGCCCTTTTCACCCTGAAGGAGAGTGATCGGCACCTCTGTCTGGAGGGGCTGTTTTCGGATCTGAAATATCAGCCTGTCAAAAGAGAAGTCCTCTATGAGGGAACACCTCTGGAACAGGTAATCATTAATAAGGAATTCAAGGTCTATCCGAATCTGAAGGAGGCCGACTTTCCCATGCCGGCAGGGAAGGGACAGGAGGGGGAAGGGTGCTGTTTGTGCATTCCTCTGGCCGGCGCCGCAACTCAAATCATCGGGATGGTCACAATCGCCGATCCGGTCGGACATCATCCTTCCACCCGGGAATTGCAGATGCTGATTATATTGACGACGATAATCGCCGTCTCTCTGGAAAACGCAAGACTCTACAACATGGCTACCCGCGATAGCCTTACTAATCTCTATGTAAGAACAATTTTAGATATCCGGCTGAAAGAGGAAATCGCCCGGATCAAGAGACATGGCGGAGCATTCTCCATTCTGATGACGGATATCGATCACTTTAAGAAGATCAACGATACCTTTGGGCACAGCGGAGGAGACGCCGTTCTTCAGGAGTTGGCGACGATCTTCCGTAATTGCATTCGTAAAGACCTGGATATTGTATGTCGTTATGGGGGAGATGAGTTTCTCACCCTGATGCCGGGAACGGGCCCCGATGAAGCAATGGAGGTAGCAAAGCGTATTCATCAACAATGCGCAACCCACACTTTTCTGAAAGCAGGGGAGACCGCCTCCGTTACCATCAGCAGCGGCTTGATTTCCGTAAATAATACCACGAACATGAAGGTTACAGAACTGATCGTAAGGGTGGATCGGTTGCTCTACCAAGCCAAAATGCTTGGCAAAAACCGGATTTGCACCGGTACCTACGAAGACACCCTGAGCTGATAAATATTGTAATTACGTAATTTTATCTTATTTTCACGAGGGATTCGCAACCCTTTCCTTACCTGGGGTCCAGTAATCACAGTCTTTCGTATATTCATTAATCACATGGTCAACAAAACGGGCAAAGCGAAGGCAATTTTCCCGATTCTCCCGGGGATGGACTTCATAGAAAAGGCATTCCTGGCATCTTTCTTCTCCGCTATTGTCATTCATATCCTTATCCTCCCGACAGATTAAAGTTTACAGATTAACGCCTGACCAAGGCATTGATCAGCCGCTCGATGTGCTCCAGGGTGTTACACTCCTTGATCGTGGTGCAATAAGGTGTGTACTGCCGGATCTCCGAATCCCCCGCTCCCCAGAAGGCCGGCACTTCGGGATTGAGCCAGATGAGGCGCTTGCAGCGCTCGTAGATGACTTTGAGGTTTTCCGGATGGGGATCGTTGTAGTTATTCCGGGCGTCGCCGAGGATCAGGACCGTCGTCTTGCGGGTAACCGCCGCAAGATAATCACGGCGGAAATCACCGAAAGAACGCTCGTAATCCGTCCGCCCCATAATCAGGGGGATATCCGTCCCTCCCTGTATCCGGGTCAGGGCCTCATCCACAGTAGAGCTGCCGAGGATATCGCTGACCTCGACGAGATTGGTGCAGAACACAAAGGTCCGGATCCTGGCAACCTCCTGGCTGAGACCATAAAGGAAGAGGAGGAGGAAACGCACCGTCCGCAGCACGGAGCGGCTGATATCGCAGATGACGACTATCTGGGGGCGTTCGATTTTTTTCTTCTTCCAGCAGGGAGCAAACAGCATCCCCTGATAGGATATATTTTCCCTCAGGGTTCTCTTGAAGTCCAGGACCCCTCTTCTTGCCGCTTTGCGGCGGCGGGAGCGAAGATCGTTGAGACGCTTCACCATCCGCTGGATAATATTATGAATGCGGGCAAAGTAACGCTGTTCCAGGTTGGACAGTTTCACGAGGCGCAACTCGCTCTCCAGACGCTTATCCCCTTCATTGCGGGCAAAGAGATCATACTGGTTCTGGACATAATTCCTTACATTGTCAACAAGATAGGCCCGCGCGCCCTCAAGACGGGCCGCGGCAGTGGTTGCGGCCGGCGTATCAATCCGGCGCAGGGCCTGAATCTGGCCGTCGAGACCGCCCGCCCCCATCCGGCCGAGGAGCCGCATGGCGAAAAGACTGCGCTGAGTAAAGTATCTGATTTGTGAGATGTTTTCCAGGCGTGCCGCCTCGGTCATGGCGGCAATGAGGCCGGCCCGATCCTCCTCCATGAGCATGCGGACCAGATCCGATTCCGTTTGCATGAGGTTCGGCATGTCCCCATCCTTACCGGTCCGGTCGGAAGCGGCGGTAAAGAACTGAAAAGTAAAAAACCGCTCGAAACAGTCCTCAAGAATGATCTTTTCTTCCGCCGTTTTGGCCAGGGAGACGGCAAGGGCATCCTTCAGGAGGGCGCGGTCACGGTAGCCCACAACCTTGACGGCCCGGGCGGCGTCAAGGGTCTCGGAAATGGAAATGCGGACGCCGGCGGTGCGGGCGGCGACGACAAAATCTTCCAGGACCCTTTCCATAATTGTTACTTTACCGCCATCGCCGTAAGCTGGTGAACCTTTTCCGCCACGACGCCGACATCATCCTCGAACTTGATAAAAATATTCAGGGTATCCCGGACGAGGGCAGGATTCAGGATTTCGGCATGGAGGATCATGAGGACCCGGGCCCAGTCGATGGTTTCGCTGATGGAGGGAACCTTTTTCAGGTCCAGTTTGCGAACATCCTGAATGAAATTAACAACCTGATGAGCAAGGTGCTCCGAAATATCCGGGACGCGGCGGCGGATGATTTCCCGCTCCAGAGCCGCTTCGGGGAAGGGGATATACAGGTGGAGACAACGGCGTTTGAGGGCCTCGCTGAGTTCCCGGGTATTGTTGCTCGTCAGGAAAACCAGGGGTTTGGTTACGGCTTCCACCGTCCCGATTTCCGGCACCGAAACCTGGAAGTCGGAAAGGATCTCCAGGAGAAAGGCCTCGAATTCATCGTCCGACTTGTCTATTTCATCGATGAGCAGTACGGAGCCATCCTTTTCCTGAAGTGCCTTGAGGAGCGGGCGGGGCTCAAGAAAGGGCCAGGAAAAGAAGATGTCGTCGTACTGATGCAACTTGTCCATGGCCGACTTGAAACCGTTTTTCCGGCTGATAATATCGTCCAGTTTGTCTTTTAGAAGTTGGGTATAGAGGAGCTGCTTGCCGTATTTCCACTCATAGAGGGCCTTGGACTCATCCAGTCCTTCATAGCACTGGAGCCGGATGAGGGGCAGTTGCAGGCAGGCGGCCGTTGCCTTGGCCAGCTCCGTCTTCCCTACCCCGGCAGGCCCTTCCACGAGAATGGGTTTCTCCAGGCGGCAAGCGAGATAAACGGTCATGGCCATCTGTCGGTTGGCAATATAGGCAACGTCCCGGAGATTTTCCAGGACCGTGTCGATGGAAACAAACTGTTCTTCATACCTGGATTTCATCTCAAAATACCCTCATCTATTTGAATTATTGCACTTATATCATCCATCTCTCTCAAGGGTTTGCTAACGAAACATTCCCCTCCCCTTCGAGGGGAGGGTTAGGATGGGGCTGGGTTAACGCAGCAGCGCCGCACCTTGTTTTATCTGCTTTAAGGTCATGACATTCCTTGCTAAGTTGACGGCCCGCATCAGGTCGCTGCTCAGCATCAGGAATTCCCCGTTGCCCGCCGGCCAGGCAGCAGCGGCGGCCGGCTTTTCCAGGCATTCCTGAAACTGCCGTGCCAAATCCCGGAAAGACAATATCAGGGAGAGCAAGTACTCATGCTTCTCGTCGCTGTCCAGAAGCCGCGCCGCCTCGCAGGCAATAAGACGGAGGGTGTCCCGGAGATACTGGAGATGCCCGAGATCGGCCTGCAAGTCTTCTGCAAGCACGCCTCCCTGCAAGCGAAGTTCCTTTAATAACAAAGACATCTGCCTGTTTATCCCCCCCAGGACAAGGCCCATGAGGGTGACATCTTCGATCTCCCGGAAGGCGAGGGCGATGGCCGGGTAGGCCGTTCCCGCTACGCCAACAAGATTTTCCGCCGGGATTTCGCAATTCAAAAGCCTGATGCCGCAATGGGGGGAGGGCTTGAAGTTGGCAAGTTTCATCGGCGCCGTCAGGGTGACGCCCGGTGTTTCCTTGGGGACGATAAAGGCGCTGAAGCGCTTTTTTTCCCCCCCGCCTTCGGTCCCGGTAATGGCCAGGACAACATAGAGATCCACAAAGGGTCCATTGGTCAGATATGCCTTTTCACCGTTGATAATATAGGTGTCTCCCCGTTGATCAGCCCTTGTTTTCAGATACTTGGGATGGGCGCCTACCTCCGGCTCGGAGATGGAAATGGAGGCCGTAATCCTTCCCTGGGCCAAACCGGGAAGGTAGCCGGACTTTTGTCTTTCACTCCCCAGTCCGGCAAATACCAGCCGGGCCACGACATTATGGATCATCCAGGAAAGGCCGATCCCGAGACTGCCCCCCTTAGCAGCGACAGCCTCCGCGGCAAGGGTAATCCCCAGATAACCCATCCCCAGTCCGCCATATTCCCGGGGAATGGCGATTCCCAGTAAGCCCGCGTCTCCCAGTTTCCGCCAGAGGGGCAGGGGAAATTCCTCATGATCGCCCTTGGCCACCCACGGGGCGATCTCCTCCCGGGCGAAGCGGGACACTTCTTCTATGAAAACATTAATTTGCTCATTTATATGGGTCACCATGCCCACCTCCGCAATGATTTATGCGAACCTTGCCTTTGGATCCTCTTCATCCCCAAGGCGCTTGGTCGAAAATTATGCGTTGTCATTTCTGTTCCCACTGTTTTTGTTGAATTTTTCAAAAAATGACCTGAGGATGCCCTTGAATATCTCCATATCCTCCGGGGGAAAGCCGGTCTTTATTTCTTCATTAACCCTTTTGATGATCATCTTCGCCTTGTCTCCTTCGGCAATTCCTTCCGGCGTTACCTGGATGAGCAGAGAACGCCGATCCGTGGGACTGGCCTGACGGGCAACGAAACCCGCCTTTTCCAGGCGGTCCACGAGGCCGGTAAGGGTTGAGTTATCCACCCCGATGAGCTGGCTCAGGTCGGACATGGTCCGGCCGTTGCTCTGTTTGAGAAGGAAGAGTATCCCCGCCTGGACAAACGTCACCCGTACGTTCGCCGCAACCAGGGCATTGTTCAGGTAAGTCCGTAATTTGTTCTGAGCGGTAAAGATGAGAAATATGAGCCGGTCGTCTTTCATGATGTCTGCTCTCCTATGATTGGTCGACAAACATTTGGCATACTAACATTTTGTTGTCAAGAAATTTTTCCTATTCTGCCGTTCGGGCCAGGCGGAAACCGAGATTGCCCGGGTTCAATTTCAAGTGGCCGAGCTTGACGTCAGGCAGGGCCTTGACGCGCAGCGCTGACCGGCAGGCCACGGCTTCGCTGTCCCAGGCGCCGCCGCGCTGTACCCGGAAGACTCCTGATCGGGGAACACCGGGTTTCATGTTTTGGCTGGAATCATAAGGCCCGTACCAATTATCGACCCATTCCCAGACATTGCCGGTCATATCATAAAGCCCCCAGGTGTTGGGGCGATAACTGCCAACCTTCAAGGTTTTACCGGGATTTGTGCCCTTGCATTCCGAACCCCACAAGCTGTTCCCATAATTCGCCCGGGAACAATCAGGATCTTTTCCCCAATAATAGGCCGTTGTCGTCCCCGCCCGGGCGGCATATTCCCACTCCCCCTCCGTCGGCAGCCGGTAGCTGTTCGTCCCTTCCCGTTCATTGAGCTTCCGGATGAATGTCTGGGCATCGAGCCAGGAGACTTGTTCTACGGGGCAATCTTCACCGCAATCACTGAAACGTGAGGGGTTGGTCCCCATAACCCGCTTCCACTGCCCCTGGGTGACCTCGGTCGTCTGTAGATAGAAAGCCCGGCTGATGGTCACCCGTTCCTGCATTTCGTCCGTGTTGCGTCCGGGCTCGTCAGCAGGAGAACCCATCACGACGGACCCGGCAGGAAGGAGGACGAAAGTCATGCCGATATTGTTGATAATGCTCGGCATTCCCGCAGTAATCTCCACGCTGACCGTCTGAAACACCCCCCGGGGAAAATCGTTTAACACGTACCAGACAACCCGTCTGTTTCTCCCCGGCCGCACTTTCCCCAGGTCTCCTTCCAGACGAAGGCTTTTAGCGGGGTATGTTTTGTCGCCAACAGTCACATAAACCGACACGGTCGCTACGTCTTCATCCCCTTCCAGATCATATGTGAAGAGCAACCGGTTCTCCACCTTCTGGATGACAGTATTCTTTACCTCCGCCGCTTCCAGGGGCAGGACTAGTGCAGACAGGATCAGCGCCGCCAGCATGACGCCAACCCACCCGAACCGGCCCTTCCATTTATTTTCTCTGATATTATTCATCTTTCCTCCTAAAAAATCAGCATGGTGTCCCCATATTAATGGCCTGTTGATACGCGGCAATCAGTCCCTTTATTTCCATTTCCGGAGAGGCCCAGGCCGCGGCGCGCTCCCGGCTGGTTTGGGCCAAGACAGTGCGAAGAGCGCCATCGTCGACAAGGCGGATGGCTTTTCCAATGAAATCGTCCATACTTTGAGGGTCGTAAAGGAGACCGCAGGGCCGGTCTTCACCGTTTCCCTGGACAGGCCAGCGGTTTCCTTCAATATCTGTAGCCAAAAGCGGTTTCCCCGAGGCGATGGCTTCGATAAGGACATTGGAAAGGCCCTCGGAAAACGAGGTATTCAGAACGACATCCGCCGCCTGGTAAGCCGACCGCATGGACAGGGGAGAAATGGCGGGTAGCCACTGGGCAAATGATTGCAGACGCCGGATCTCCTCCTCGAAGCGGGCGCTGTAATCCCGATCCAGGGCCGGTCCCGCAAAGACCGCCCGGACATGGGGGCGGCGCTGATGGACTTTTTCGAGGGCAAGGAGCCCTTCCAGGTTACCCTTGACCGGACGGATCCCGGCAGGCAGAAAGAAAAGGAAATCATGGCGCCCGGCTTTCCCCTCCTCCCGGAGGAGGTAGGGTTCATTCCCCAACCAGAAAAAGGATTTTGGTACATAAATAATCCGGCGGCTGTAGGGAGGATAAATTTCTTCCATAAGACGGGCAAACCACTGATTTTGCACTACGATGACCGCGATACGGGCGCAGATTGCCTGCAAGGTCTCGGTCTTGCCCTCGACCCGGAGATCCTCGTTGAGATCCGTGCCGGCGGGCGTCGCCGCCACGGGAATGCCCTGAAGCTGCTCGGTCAGGGGTGGAACCGTCAAGAGCGCCCCGGACTGGAAAAGATGGTGCACATGAACGACGTCGGGCCGGAAACGGGCTACGGTTTGCCCTATTTTAATCAGTTCCCCGTCCCGGGTCGTCAGAACCTCCACCTCGCACCCTTCCCTGATCAGACCCCGGCGCCAGCGCTCTGCGGTCATGGCATTCCCCGTAATCGCCGGCAGGGCGGTGGGGGTCAAAATAAGAACACGGAGTTGCGACATCATAACCTAGTCTCCGGATAGGGCGCCAGGAAAATACGTTTTTCTTCCAATATTTTAAGAAGCCTTGGGTTGAGAAGAACGGCTAATTCCCCTTCCCGGTCCGAAGTTGAAAAGGCGGCAAAAGGCCCCTGGCCAGGGACCGCCGGGGACCGCCCCGGGTGCACCATCAGTTCCGTGAGCCCGGAGGGAAGCATGGACAGCAGCTCTTCCAGACAGGCCAACGTAAGCCTTCCCTTGGCATACAATCCCCGGAAATGGTCCGTGGTCCTGATACCCGAACCGTTAAGGAAAGGGCGGGCGGCGGCCGACTGCCGACTGAACCTGGCAGCTTCCCGCCGCAGAACCTCCATAGGGTCATGATTTGGTTTGCCTGAGGATTCTTCCTCACCAAGGGGGAAAACTGACGGCGCCGGCTCTTCGGAAATACGGAGCCAGGTGATACCATGCCTTCGCGCCGCCCGGACCGCCGCCGCGATTACGGCCGGGAAAACATGAACATGCTGGTGTCCGTCCAGATGGCTGATCCTGATGGCCTGTGCTTCCAAAAGCCCGATTTGGGCTTCAAGCTCCAGGGAAACTTCCCGCTCCAACTCATTATTCCCTTCTTGTATCAACAGGTTGTGCGCTGACGATTTGCCCCGGAAGCGACCATGTTCATCAGGGAGGGCAGAAAGACCTTTGCAGACCGGGTATCCTTCCGAGAAATTCACATGCAGGCCTATCGAGACGCCCCGGCCCTGCCAGGCAGGCAGACGGGCCAGGGCATCGTCAAAAGCGGGGCCGTTGACCAGGATGCTGACGCTGGTCACAACCCCGGCGTCGACCGCCTCGGCAATCCCCTTATTGCGACAGACGTCTGCCCCTAAATCATCTGCATTAATAATAATTTGTTTCATTTTGTCCAGGGACGGGCGACGCGGAGGAAGCGGTTCCGAAAGACGTACCCCCCCTCTTCATGATCAGCGAAATCGGCCATCTTCATCGTCCGGAGGGAAAGTAAATGCTCCATAAGGCCCGCTTGCCGGGACTCGTACTCAGCGGACGTAAATTCTCGATTTGTTTCGTGAATAAGACGAACATCGGCAAATTGACTTGCCATTTCCTGCCTTAGCCGCGCCGGATTGGCAAGGCTGATGGCCAGCAGCCAGAGCCTTCCCCGCACCGGGCTCAAATGGGCAGGGGCGCCGGCAATAATGGAAATCAGGTGGTCCGTGCCATCCCGGCCCCCATAGCGGGGGGAATCGCAGGGCATAGGTCCCGGCGTCTGGGGAGGAGTGGCAATAATGACGTCAAAGCGCTCGCCCGCGCCCACCGCCTCAAACCAGGAGCCTTCCCGCAGTTCGATACGGCTTTCGATCCCATTGCTGCGGGCGTTGTGCCGTGCCGCCGCCAGGGCTGACGGGTCCACATCCGTGGCAATTACCTGCCGGGCCCCCAGTTTTGCCGCCGCAATGGATAGCAGGCCGGATCCGCAGCCGAGATCGAGAACCGACTCGCCGGGCTGAACATCAAGCAGCCTGGCCAAATCGATACTCGACGGAGGCGGCATGTGGACCGCCTGGGGAATCAAAAGCTCTACCATACCCGAAGGCAACTGAATCAGCATCTACCACTGCTCCTTTGACTTGTGTAATCAACATCATAGCGGCGCCGGGAAGTCTCAAGCATCCTCTTGACCAGATGGACATAGTCCACCCCCGCCCACCGGGCAGAGAGGGCAAGGGCCTCGCCGGTCTCAAGGCTGGGCGTCGTATTGGCCTCAAGGAAATAGAACTTCCCGGCCGGAGAGAAGCGGACATCAAAACGGGCATAATCCCTCAATCCCAGGGTCCGGAAGGCCTTTCGCGACAAGGATTCCAATTCCTGTTGCTGGAGGGGGGAGAGGATGATCCGCTGGGCATCCTCCCTTTCGGCGCCGTATTCCTGAAGTTTGAATTCCTCCGTAAGGATTCGATAATCCTCGCCTTCAGGATGCCACTCCAGGATGGGCAAAACCTCCAGCCCTTCCGGAGAGTCCAGGACGGAAACGGCTAATTCCCGCCCGGGGATAAACATCTCCACGAGGACCGGTTGACAATAATTCTCAAGCAGGGCGCCGATAGCTATCTTCACCTCTGCCCGGGTCGCAGCCAGCGTTACGCCCCGGCTCATATGCTCGCAGGCCGGTTTCAGGATCAAGGGAGGGCGCAGCCAGGGGGGCAGTTCAACATTCGCCTCCGTAGCGGCGGCGCCGGGCGGAGTGGGTACGCCAGATGTATTGAGGGTTCTTTTGGTTTCGATCTTGTCGTCGGCAAGGAAACAGGCCCGGGCGGATGAGCCGATGACACGGGCCCCGCGTTTCTCTAATTCCCAACGGACAAAGGGCCGTAAAATCCCCCAGCCTAAAAAGGTGTCGGTGTGATCGATGACCAGATCGCACTTCGCAGCCAGTTCCTCGGCCCGCAGCAAGATATCCTCCGAATCAACAATAAGCGTCTCGTAACCCAGCGTTTTGATCCCTCCCACGACCGCTTCCGCGCAGCCGCAGGGAGAACCGGCGGTATGAACAACGCCGATACGCATGGCAGCGGATGAGTTCTTCACCTGAAAGTGCCCTTTAAATTATGTCCCCTTGCCCAAAAAATAATATTCATGTTTTTCATCTTCGCCGTCAATATCTCTTTCCCGGTGCAGAAGGGACAGACCGGCGGCGGCAAGCTGCGCCGCGAAGGCGTCCGGAGTAAAGGAGGTCATGGTGATGACGTTGCGGGCGTAATCCTCTTCCTTTGGGCGGTACTTCTCCATACCATCGAAGTAGCGGATCTGCACAAAAAGGAATCCATCTTTTTTCAGCAGCTTTTCCATGACCTGAAGCACTCTTAAGGTATAGGATTGAGAGGGAAAGTGTTTGAAGACGCCGACAGAAACGATGAAATCAACCGTACCCGGGGCAATCAGCTCCAGAACTTCCTCCGGCCGCTCCGAGGAAAAATGGAAAGCTTTGAAATTACCCGTCTCCGTCCTCCCTTTATCCGACCCATGGGCCGCCAAATCAGCCATCCGCTTCCGGCACTCATGCAGTGTAGCCGCCGAGATGTCCACCCCATAAACGGAAGCAAAATGCTCACAGAGGGGCCTAATGATTGCTCCACCTCCGCAGCCCCATTCCAGGGCCGTTTTAGTCTTTAAGCCCGCGCGCCAGTCCGGTCCCGCCGCCTGCCGCAGGCGCTTCCCAGACAGATCAAAGAAAAGATCACCGTAAGCAAACCATCTTTCCTTTTCCCAGCGCCCCTCTCCATACCAGTGGGACTGGTCCCTGATCCGTTCGTTGCAGTCGCTCATGGACCAGTACCGGCCGGCGTCGCTATCAAGGTCCGATTGCCTGCCCGCACGGAATTTCCGAAAAAGATTCGTCAACATTCGCCTTGACTACGGAAGGGGCTGTCATTAAGATGCATGTTTATGACACAAGCCCACACCACCCGTCCTTTCCATGAAAAGGTATGGAATAAAATACTTTACGCCTGCAGTTTCATTTACCGCAAACAGCTGTCCCTTGTCTATGAGATTGATGACACAGTGGCGGCTCACCATAAAAAGACTAGGTAATTTATCATGATAAGAGATCCTGTCGAAAAAGTATCCTGTGTCGGCTGTGGCTATTGCTGTATACGCAATACCTGCGCCTTTGGCGTGGCCCTCCATCCTCACGACCGGGACAAGAACTGCCCGGAGCTGGAATGGACGGGGTCAAGGTATGTCTGCAAACTCATGGGGGCGCATCCTTTAGCCGATTTTTACCGGCAGGAACTTCAGTCCGGCGGCGGTTGCCGGTCTTTCAATAATCCGTGGCGGCAAAACGTCCGTCCCAGGACTGACGAAGAGGCCCGGACCATTGTCTCGGGAACTCCCTGGCCAGCTCCGGACGATGATAATCGGGGAGGGCTGTAATCTTTTTCTGCCTTTCACCTTTTCTGTAGCCCCTCCTGCAACGCCAACGCCGCCTCCCTCACCTTGGGAACCGGCATCCCCGTCAAACAGCGCTCTACCGCCATCAGGGCTTCCTCAACTTGGCCCATCCGCTCAAGAGTACGCGCCTGCACAAGATAAGCCGTGGCATAATGGGGATTGATCTTCAGGGCCTTTTCCGCAAAATCCAGGGCCGCGGCAACCTGACCAAGGTTGAGACAGATCTCCGACACGTCCGCATAGAAATCCGGAGCGGGGGCAGTCCGCCCCATAATCTCGTTGGCTTCCAACAGGGCGTCGGCATCCTTTCCTGCCTCCTTTAGTATCCGGAAGAGATTCATGCGGGCACTCAGATAATCCGGATTCAGCAATACAGCGGTTCTAAATGCCTTTTCCGCATCGGCCTGTTGCCTCAGCCGGATATTGAGCAGTCCGAGGCTATGATAGAGATCGGGATAATCGGGATGTTGCGCCACATAATCCTGAAGGTAGGAGAGGACAGGCTCGCACAGGGCACAGTCGTCTTCGTGAAGGTTGGCAATGATCGCAACCATGTCCCCAAGATCCGGGGCGATATGCAGGGGGCGCCTGATCTCCCGCCTCAGCAGCTCAAGAATGGTCTCCGCCCTGAAAAAGGGACGGAGCAGATCTAAAGGTTTTGGATGCTCCTGTGGCAGGTCATAAGCGGCTTCTAAAGAAGCCACGGCTTCACCCAGGTGTGGGACATGGGGGTCCATCTCTCTGATTTTGCGGAACATATCCATAGCCTGGGGCAGGTCGTTCATTTCAAGAAACGTCAGGGCCAGGCTGATTTTCGCCTCCTTGCGATCGGGATCAAGGGACAGGACATGTCGGAATGCAGCGGCGGCCCGGGGGAAATCATGTTTTTCTAGCAGGATGGCCCCCCGGGCATGATGAACGGCAGGTTCGCGGGGGTGTTTTTCCTCGACCATCGAGATGAGCTGATTCGCTTCGTCAAAATGCCCGAAATGGGCCTTCAGGAGGGCAAGCTTTACGGCGGCTTCCTGGTAGTTCGGGTTCAGGGCGAGGGCCCGGGAAAATTCGTCATGAGCCTCGTGGGTCCTGTCCAGTCCGATCAAGGCGAGACCCAGACGATAATGGACATCGGGATAGTTGGGGTAGTCCCGGATGATCTCGTTATGATGCTGCGCCGCCTTCTCCCAGAGCTGGAGGTTATTGTAGACAATGCCCTGATTTATCCGGGCCGCCGGCCGGTTATGGTCTATGGTCAGGAGGAACTGAAACGCCTCGGCGGCGCCCTCATGGTCCCGCATATTGTTACGGCAAATACCGATGAGCTGGTATAAGTCAATATGGCCCGGCTGCAAATCGAGGGCCTTCTGGAAATAATTGCAGGCCTGGGGGAAAAGGCCCATCAGAAAATCACGAAACCCGATATAGTGATATGATTGGCTACAGTATACAGCGCTCAGATTATAATAGATGTCAGAGGAGGCGCTCTCCTGGGCCAGGATTTCCTCGAAGGCCTTTGCTGCCTCGTTGTAACGCCGCTCATTGTAGAACTCCATAGCCTTTTCAAAGGCCTTGCGCGTATCGGACTGCCACAGCTTTTTGAAAAACCCGGTCATTTCATCACCTCTTTTTATTCCGCTCCTTTTCTCGAAAAAACTACAAAGGCCGTTTTAAACAATATTTTCAGGTCTAAAGTGAGAGACCAATTGTCAATATACTGGCGATCGAGACGCATCCACTCATTGAACTTGATCTCATTCCGGCCGCTGATCTGCCAAAGACATGTTATCCCGGGCTTTACGGACAAACGCTTTTTCTGCCAGAGGCCGTACTGGGCCACCTCACTCGGAATGGGGGGTCTTGGGCCCACGAGGCTCATGTCGCCGATAAAGACATTGAACATTTGGGGAAGTTCGTCAATGCTGGTCTTGCGAATAAAACGGCCCATTTTTGTTATTCTCGGGTCCCCTTTGATCTTGAAAACAGGTCCGTCCATTTCATTGAGCCGGGCCAGGGAGGCCTTCAGTCGCTCCGCATCCCGAACCATGGAGCGGAACTTGAACATCTTGAAACGGCGGCCGTTTTTTCCTACCCGCTCTTGGGCAAAAAAGGCCGGTCCGGGGGAATCCATCCTGATCATAATGGGAATGACGATCCAGAGGGGAAGCAACATAGCGATCGCCGTCGCTGAAACCGCCAGATCCAGAAGGCGCTTGGCAAAGAGCTTGAAAGGGGCGGGATTTACGAATTTATAGACGAGCAAGGTCGTCTGATCATATCTTTCCACAAAAGGCACGCTCGCCTTCCCCGTAAAAAGGGACGAATTCACGGTAAAATCAACGCCTGCCAGAGAGCATAGCGCCGCGATCTGCCGCATGGCCGCTACCTCGCGCACGGTCTCCGATACAAGCACACTGTCCACAACGGTATCTGTCATCACCTTCGTCAGGTCGTCGATGACGCCGAGCACGGGAATCCCCTCGATGGTCTTTCCCACCTCCTCCGGCACATTGCTCAAAAAACCGACGACGCTAATCGGCCATTCCCGGTGGGAAGAGAAAGTCATGGCCGTCTGCACCGCCCTCCGGCCCGTACCGATGATGAGCAGATGGTTCATTATGTCCGGATCTCTGGAGAGCATTTTTAAATAGGCAGTAAAAATAAGGCGATTGCACACAAACAACACCCAAGCGACGAAAACGACCATGACGATCATGGTGAGCTTTTCCAGATTGGGGGCATTGAAGGCGAAAAATGCGGACAGGAGGACACCGCTGATCAAAAAAAGGATCGCTGTCTCCTTTAAAATCTCCTTGAGGGTGTAAATCTTCGTCAGGCGGTAGCTTTCACTGAACTTCAGGGCGATAAGGGGGAAGAGGAGCATGGGCAAAAGAAAGTCTCTGTACTGGGACCAGTGAAAAAGCAACACCTCCATAAACGGTGTAGTGGAAAACCAGGGCAGGATATCCCGGCTAACCAGGGCGACGACCCAGCCGGAAAGGGGGGCGGCGATGGCGTAAGCCAGAAGAATGGCAATATAGTCGAAGGTGATAATGACGTAGGAATAGTACCGCTCTTCTTCTTTGATCATGGCAACATCGCCCTTGTTCCCACGCTTCGGCGTGGGAAAGATAACCGTTTGTTATAAAAGGCTTCTAAAATATTCAGCATAACGAGTGGATACGGCCTCCCAGTTATACTCTTTATTGACCCGGTCCAAGGCAGTTTGACCTGCCTTCCTGACTTCACTTATGTCATTTACCAATTTCCTCAGCGTTGCCCCAAGATTGCCCGTTTCCTTAGTAAAAACGAAACCATGGGGTCCAACAACATAGCGGTTATAATCGACATCCATAATGAGGGGAGCCGTTCCAAATCCCATGGCCCGGAGCAGGGAAGGATTCGTTCCTCCTACCTCGTGACCGTGAACGTAGAGATAGGCGCCTTTATACAAGGCGTTGAGTTTCGCTTGATCGCTGAACGGACCGGCAAAAAGCACATTCTCGTCAGCCAGGGAGCGCAGGTAGTCCATATAGTCCTCGCCATACGGCGCCCCCCCCACAATGATGAGCGGCATCTCCACTTTGGCGGCGACATATTCCCTGACGATAACATCGACATTATTTTCGGGCTCCAATCTCGCCACTACCAGGAGGTACGAGCCAGGGGTAAGGGTAAATTCATTATAGATCGTCTCATCGACTCCATAGGGACTCGAGGCGCCGTAGGCAATTTGCATGGAATCGGCATGATAGTTTTGCAAGTAATAGTCTGCCATCCCTTGATTATCCGTAATGATGTTCTTCACCATCCGTGCCGATACCCACTCAACCCACCGGTAATACCGCCTGGCGAGATAGCCCCACTTTCTTCGCTTCCACCCCAGTCCGTCCGTATGTACGATAACGATTTGATTGATCAATTTAAGAATGACGGCAATAGGGGCATTGCCTGGATCGACAATAAAAATCAGGTCATAATTCCTAGTCATAGCATGAAGGGAGCAGAGAAAGGTGTGGATAAGGCTCTCCAGGCCCTTTATTCTCGGCGCGGAAATATAAACACATTCGACGCCGGAGAAATACTTCGGCCGCTCGACATAGTAATCGGTCCGGCAATAGACGGTCACTTGCATCGCGTGCTCGCGAACAAGTCGCACGGAAAGCTCCTCTACAAGGGTATCGAAGCCCCCATATGTTGCCGGAATACCCCGTGCCCCGATTATGGCTACCTTCAGTTGCATAAGCCTATTTAGATTCCCCCTTTTATAAAATCGTCAGGCATGGTAGAGTATTTACCGATGATATTCTTTTTCCATCATACCGTCTTAGGGCATCCTTTCCGGAAGCCGACACGGGCGCTCTTTATGCTCATGTTGGTCACGAGCCTCTTTCTGTCCGGATGGATCCCCTCGGGGGAAACTGCGGAAAGAGCTAAAAGCGCGGGCGGCGCCAAAACCCAGACACCGACGGAGAAATCCGTAACCATCAAGGAAATTTCCTTCCATATCGAAGAGGCCAAAGAAGGCCTCCTGTTAACCCTGAACCGCTTCTACATACCGGAAATATCCAGAATCGAAGGTGATAATCCCCGGGTGGTGCTGGATCTCCATCCCGTAGCTCTTTCCCAGCAAAAAGATTATTCAAAAATCGCCGTCAATGGTCAATACATCAGGCAGATGCGATCCTATCACGACCGGAAGGAAAAGAAACTTCGTATAGTCCTAGACATGAATGGATCACTAAATTATTATGCCCAACCCTCCTTCATCAAGTCAAAAAATCTTTTCCTCCTGGAGATTACGGAAGCGGCGAGCAAAGAATAAACGGCAATCGCGACGGATCTCCCGGAAGTCATTTCCTTCATCATCGGGTTGCGTCCCTGCTATAGGCTGGAGACAAAATATGGTTGTATCTATCACATTTAGTATTCCCTAACAACTATTTCTTGCCATTTCCGGTGTGAATATGGGAATTTACACTTGCTTGATCACTGAGGAAATGGTATGAAAAATTGAGTTTATTAGGGACACTGCTAACCCGCACTAAGGTGGAACGGATCTATTGGAATCCATGAAAAGTCATTCTTCGGCGCTGCTTCTTTTGCTTGGCATTTTCCTTGTCATCGCCACGCCCGGGTGTACCCCTGTCCGCACCCATCAGCAGACAGTCGATGGCGCTAAAAGCTATACCGATCAGGTCAGCGAAGCAGAAAAAACCAAGATACGGGCCACGGTTATTACCAGCCTCAATGAAGGCCTGAATAAATACCGTCTTTCTCCGGGGGATCAAATCGAGGTCATGTATCACATTTCCTTGGCCCCACAGGCCGAGGATTACTCCCTGGGCGTCAACGACGAGGTGAACGTCGAATTTTACTATCACCCCCAGATCAACCGGACTTTAGTCATCCGGCCCGACGGCAAGATCACCCTACCCATCAAGGGGGATTTCATGGCTGCCGGCATGAAACCGTCACTGCTGGCAAGTGTCATCGCCAATGCCTATTCGGATATCCTGAGCGATCCCCAGGTCACCGTCAACGTTAACAAATTTTCCTCTCATATCACTGAATTACAAAAGGCCATCACCAATTCGCCGCGCGGACAGGCGCGGCTGTGTATCATTGCCCCGGATGGCAAAATCTACCCACCGCTGCTGAAAGGCATCCCGGCAGCAGGGAGGACGGTGGACGAACTGAAAAATGATCTTGCCAAGGAATACAAACGTGATTTCACTAATCTCCAGGTTTCTGTCCTCGTAGAGAGCATTGTCGGCAACCGGATTTTTGTGTTCGGCGAGGTGCAGCGGCCCGGCGCCATCTCCATGCCCAAACCGATGACGGTCCTTCAGGCTATCGCGTTCTCCGGCAATATCCTGCCCACAGGTTCACTGGGAAAAGTCAAGGTCCTCACATGGAATGAAAACAACCAGGCGACGGTCCGGACCATCAATCTTAAAAATGTCCTCCTGGAAGGGAAAACGGAAGAAGATTTCATTCTTCCCAATAACAGCGTTGTTTTCGTTCCGAAAACTGCCATCGCCATAGCGGACGAATTCGTCGACCAATATATCAGCAAGCTGCTCTTATGGCAGGGGTCAAACCTCTCCTTCCAGTATGAAGTCCACAAAATACCTGTGGGTGTGTCACGATACTGATGCAGTGTTTTGCGTTTAACGGGAGTCATCGGCATGGAAACTAAGAGAACCTTTTCCCTCCGGGATGTCTTCTACATCCTTTTTAAGAACAAGGTCCTCATCCTGTCCGTGTTTCTCACCTCCCTATCATATCCTCCTTATATTGCCTTTTCGTTTCTCCCCTTTATCGCGCGGAAGCCAAGATCATCGTCAAGCTCGGCAAGGCCCAGTTTGCAGGAATGGAGCAGTATCGCCCCGAAAATTACAACATTCTCTTTCAGGAACGGTCCGCCAACATCAATAATGAAATAGAACTGATCCGGGGGCAATACCTGACTCAGAAGGTAGTGGAAAGGATGAGGGGCCACATCGAAGAGACAAAGAAAAGGGGAAATGCTGCCGGCAGCCGGGAAATCCGGCTCATGGAACTGTTTGGAATGCATACCAAACCCGGCAATGAAAAAGGATATGTCGACTCCTTCAGCAAGGCCTTAAAAGTGACCTACATCGAAGACACAGACATGATGAAGCTTTCTTTTCGCTGGACAGATCCACTCTTTGCCGCCCTCGCTGCCAATACCTATGTCGATGAATATATCAATCAGCACACGAAGGTTAATGAATCCAAGCAGACCTATCAGTTTTATCTCGAACAGTTAGAGCTCTATGACAAGTTACTGAAACAGGCGGAAGAGGAACTCCAGACCTTTCTTAACCAGTCGAACATCTCCAATCTTGCCCTCCAAAAGGATTTACTCTTGAGGCGTATTGCCGAGTTGGAGGCAGACCATGTGTCCAACCGCGTCATTGTCGAGCAGGGGGTTACAAAACTCAACAGTGTGAAAAAAATGGCTGCTAACCTTGACGGCTGGATCGAAACACCGGATCTAGGATCTCCCAACGCCGACAAGCTGGCCTATTTGGCCGCCCTTGACCAGTCTTATTTCCGTCTTAGGGTTGAGAGAGACCGGCTTTTGAAAACATACACCCCCAAGGCTACGGAAGTGCGGAGCATTGACCGTCAGCTTAGCGGCCTCCGTAAACAGAAGACAGACAGTCTCCTGAACATCATCAAGACCGAAGTATCCATCTCCGAGGCAAAGAAAAACAGTCTTTACAAGGAGTTGACGACACAGAAAAAACAACTCGAGGCGATTAACGGCCTGACGATGCGACTGAAACAATTGGAACGGCAACGGGAAATCGTCGAAGTTAATTATCAGATCTACAAGAAAAAAGCGGAAGATCTGCGCATTTCCGACGACCTGGATACCAGAAAGATCTCCAGCGTAAAGATCGTGAGCCCTGCGATCACACCGATGGCCCCCTACTTTCCCGATTCTGCTCTCATTATCGGCCTTTCTTCACTGCTGGGTCTTTTTTTCGCTTTTACCCTTTCCGCGGTCCGGGAATTCTTCAATCACACTTTCAAGGATGATGTCGATGTCCGTAACTATCTCGACGTCCCCTTGCTTATGACTATCCCCTTACTGGACACGGACGAGACGAGGTCAGAGGGAAAAGACGCCACACGCACGCATACCCCCCGAAACGGGTTTCTGAATAAAAATGCCGCGTCCGTTGCGACCTCCATCGTGATTGCCGTTGCCGCGCTTTTCGCCTATTATGTCCATATCACGACCCAATCATCCAACCGGCAGGTACAATATGCCGCGGTCCCAGCTTCTTATAACGAACCCGCCCGCCCGGTTATCACGGATCGTCCCGCTCCGGAGGCCCCAAAAGGCGGAGATGTCGATAGCCCGACTGCTGACAAGCCATTGCTCCGAGATGCCGCCCCTGTCCAAAGAGCCCCTTCTCTGGGGGAAGCCGGTCGGTTGCCCGTTCCTCAAAAAGCTCCGCAACGAAATGCATCCTCCTCGCACCAGGGGCATGATCTCCCTCTCTTCGGGAAACCAACCGGGAGCATTACCATGGCGCCGACAGAAATCAGAGATTCCCTGGTATCAAAGGGAACGATGCGGAAATCAACGAGATAAGAAGGGTGTTTACCGTGTTCAGAAAAAAAGCCGCCCTGAGAACCGACACATCAAGGCTCCCCCTGATGTGGTATCTTTTTGATCAATTCTACCGGACTATCCTCAATCTCCCCTTCTTTCAGGAAAAGGACTCTTACGCCATCACTATCACATCCGCCAACGGCGGCGAAGGAACCTCCACCGTTGCCCTGAACATGACCTATGCCTATGCCTACGATTCCATCAAAAATTCCCTTTTGATCGATGGGAATCTCAGGGCGCCGGTGCTCCACAGTCATTTCGGGGTTCCCCGGGAAAAGGGACTGACGGAACTGGTGGAAGGAACAGCCGAGCTTCATGAAGTGCTTGTGCGCGTACAGTTGGACGAGGCGGAGAGAAGGCGGGAGGGACGGACAAACCCAACCATTTCCGGTTTTAATTTCATCCCCGCCGGCCATGCCGTGGAGAATCCGATTGTTCTTTATCAGTCCCCCGCCTTCCTGGCCTTACTGGAACAGTTAAGAAACATCTTTCCCTTCATTATTATCGATGCTTCCCCCCTGATCCACTATCCCGAAGCTTCCGTTCTCGCCGGTAAGACCGATGGCGCCATATTGGTTATCCAGCATGAAGAGACAAGCTTTGAGGTGGCGCAAGTCGCCAAAAAATATCTGCAAATGACCAACTCCAGGATTCTTGGCGCCATTTTAAACAAACAGCAGTTCTTCATTCCGAAACAGATTTACAAATACCTCTAAGCAAGGCAATGAAAGTCATCACTTCTGATCAGACCGCAGCCCAGGCATCCGGAGAAAAGCTGGTTATTCTGACTATTTGCCTGGCCTTTGGTATCCTTTCCACCTTCCTGGCCGTTGTGTTCAGTGAACTGGAATTCAAGTATCTCTTCGGCGTTTTAGGGGCGCTCCTTGTTTTTTTTGCCGCTGTGATCATCCGCGGGAACGAGCAGCTTATAACCGGCTTTCTCATCCTTTTCGCCATGAGCATCCCCCTGCGGATCAACCTCGGGTTTTTCTACCGCAAAGAGCACGTGGGCGGCGCCCAGGGTATAGATATCTCAGCCATTCACGTGACCATTCTGGCCCTGTTTCTCCTCTTGCTCTACAAATACTGGTCCACACGGCAGCAGCCCCTGCTGGAATACAACGGGCTCCTCCTGGGATCTCATGTCTTCTTTTTCCTCACCGTCATCCTCAGCCTGTGGAACGCCGCCGACCGGGTTCTCAGTTTTTATGAAATCATTCGCATCATGGCGCTCATTGCCGTCTTCTTCGTGATCATGAATCTCCGGGAGGAAAAGTATCTTCACATTCTCCTGTTTTTTTTCACCGTAGGTGTCTTTTCCCAGGCCGTCCTGGCCATTATCCAGTTTAAAACGGGGCTTACCCTCGGCCTGAAATTCCTGGGAGAGCAAGCCCTGGTGGGACAGAGTCTGGGAGGCATGATCAGCAGGGCGACGGGCACGATCGGTCATCCCAACAATCTGGCCTATTTTTTTGAAATGCTCCTGCCCCTGACTTTAGCCCTCCTCATGGTTGAAAAGAAAAAATCCCTTCAGGTCTGGTATTTTATAACCTTCACCCTTGGCCTGCTGGGGATTCTGACCACCCTTTCCAGGGCGGCCTGGATAACGCTACCCCTTTCACTACCCTTAGTCTTCTTTTTCCTCATGAGGAAGAAACTTTTCCAGGCGAAAACCGTCATCATCATCAGCGCCGCCCTAGCCTTTTCCATCTTTTTCATCTATCCGAATTATTCCATGATTCAGAAGCGATTTTTCTACAGCGACGAAGGTTCCGCCCGGACCAGGTTGCCGATGAATCAGGCCGCCATCTCCGTTATTGAACAATTTCCGATAACAGGGGTCGGCATCAATAATTTCAAGTCTTCCTTCAGCGAATATGATCTTACCGGGGGCTCCCGGATTCTTAGAGGTGACCGTCATGTGGTCCACAACCTCTATCTCCTGGTCGGAGGTGAACTGGGAATCCCGGGACTTATCGCTTTTGTGGGGATGTTTTTTGCCGTTTTTATTGTCGCCCTGCATTGGGCCACCCGTGTCAATACCTGGCAATCCGGCGTCCTCATCGGCATAACCGCCGGATTAATGGCTCAGATGATTCATGGTCTGTTCGATCCCGGCTTTAAAATTCTCATGAATCTTTCCACCCTCGTCTATGCAATGTTCGGGGTTGTCGGCGCCATCAGTCTCATGGGCAGAAAAGTCGGGGGCATTTCGAATCGGCCCCTACAGGCACAGCCATGATGAATTATAACCTGAGAAGAAAAGTGAGATCGGTATCATGGACAGGCCGAGACTGACCATTATCGTTGTCAACTGGAATACCGTTTCCCTGCTGAGAGACTGCCTTGACTCCCTATTGGGGAAAGAGATGGGGATAGCCCATGAAATCATCGTCGTGGACAACGCCTCAGTGGACGGATCACCGCAGATGGTCGCGGAAACATTTCCCTCCGTCCGGCTGATCTGCAATAATGAAAACCTCGGTTTCGCCAAGGCCAATAATCAGGCCATTAAAGAAGCTAAAGGGGATTACATTCTCCTTCTCAATTCGGACACGGTGGTTCCTGACAATCAGATCTTTCCGGAATGGCTGTCTTTTATGGATCGCCATCGGGAAGGAGGGGCAAGCGGTTGTAAGCTAATCAAGGCTGATGGCGCCCATTGGGTAGGGGACGCCGGTTTCAAACCGTCTCTGGGAACAATCTTCAGTTACTCGTTTTTCCTATCGAAGCTTTTCCCGGGCATCTTCAAGGGTCTTTTTCTAAATTACCATGTTAAAGCTGACGCCGCAGAGGTCGATTGGGTCAGCGGCGCCGCTTTTTTGGTCCGGGGTGCGATACTTCCCGAAGTGGGGCTCCTCGATGAAAAGGTCTTCATGTATGCGGAGGATGTAGAGTGGGGTTGCCGAATCAGATCGAGTGGTTACAAAATATTCTATCTTCCGGGGCTGGTTATCATCCATCTGGTGGGGGCCAGTACGAAGAAGCACAAAGAGGGCGTCTTTCCTCACCTGTGGATTGAGAACCTGCGCCGTTTATACGGTCGATTCAATCCCGGACAACCCCTTTTTCTTTTTGATCTCATCTTTGCCGCCGGTTTGTTCGTAAGATCCTTTCTTTATCTGGTCGGTTATATGGCTTCCGGAAAAGATAAGTGGCGACATAAATCGAAGGAAATGCTCAGTTATTTTTCATTTTTGGCATTGAAAAAGAGAGGTTAAACATGATACTCAAGGATAAAGAATGATGAACTCATAATATTTGATAATTTGGCCATAATCGACGGCTTCGTAAAAGATCCGCAGGCAAGGCGCGCAAATCCCGAGGACTGCGGCGTACTTGTCGTACGCCGCAGTGACGAAGGATGCAGCGCAACGCCGCATCCGGATCTTTTACGAAGCCGTCAAGGGTGACTTGTATGCGTGTAGGTATTGTCTCTACAATCTTCAAAAAAACACCGCCCGATGGCTATGGCGGCATTGAAAGGGTTGTTCACATCCTGGTCGAGGCCTTGGTCCGGGCCGGACACGAGGTCACCCTCTTCGCCACCCCGGGGAGCCATTGTTCGGGGACAACCGTCGAGGTAGCCGGTTATGATCCGGCCACGGCCCCCAGCGGCATAACCAGCAAGGCCGACATCCTTTCCGAGGAACCCCTCTATGCGGCCATGTCCGCCCACCTAAAAACGCATCCTGTAGATATAATTCACGACTGGTCCTTCCAGAACCTGTATGTCCTGCGCCACCCGGGAAATTTTCCCTATATCATTTCCACCTGCATCCCCCCGGCCCCCGATTTCATCAGGCAAAACCTGGTGGCTTGCAGCCGCGCCCATGCCCGGCTTTGCGGTGGCGCCACGAAACACGTCTATTACGGCCTGGACCTGGAGAGTTTTCAATACAGCTACAAGAAGGAACCCCATTTCATTCACATCTCCAAGGTCGCCCGCTACAAGGGGCAGCATCTGGCCATCCTGGCGGCCATAAGGACGGGAAGCAGCCTGTCCATCGCCGGAAACATCGAAGAATCCTTGTATTTCTACACCATGATCAAACCCTTTGTCGCCTTGTTTCCAAAGATATCCTACATCGGAGAGATTCATGGCACGAACCGGCACCTCCTCGCGGCAACGGCCCTGGTTCAGACCCCCCGCTGGTTCGATGCCTTTCCCCTGGTGATCCTCGAGTCCTTCGCCTCGGGAACCCCGGTCATTGCCCTTGCCGAAGGGGGGATTCCGGAACAGATCGTCAACGGCGTCAATGGGTTTCTATGTCACAACACCGGGGATATCGCCGCCGCCATGGACAACATCTCCCAAATCAAGCCGGAGACATGCCGGCAATACGCGGAAGAAAACTTCACGGCGGCGCGGATGGCCCGGGACTATATCGAGCTCTACGAGCGGGCAAGGGACGGCGAAACGTGGTAAGGGGAGGGCATCAACCATGAAAATCGGCATCGATTTTCACCTGGCCGAGCGGGAAGGTACGGGAAACTGCACCTACATGAGAAACCTCGTGGAATTTCTGCTGGCCATAGATGCTCGTAATGAATACATTTTATATATCACTCAGGAGAACTATCCCTATCATGACCGCTTCCGCGCTCACAAAAACGCCTCCTTGTCCTATCTCGGCAGCGGCTCTCCCCTGAAGCGGATGTTCCGCCTGGGCAGGCAAACCTTCCGGGACGATATCGATATCCTCCACGTCAATTACTACGGCCCTCCTTTTTACCGGGGAAAGCTGATCATGACGGTTCACGATCTTTCCTTTGAACACCTGCCCGATTGCTTCACCACCTTTGAACGGGTGAAAGACCGGCTTCTCATCCCTTTTTACATCAAAAGGGCGGATCGGATTCTGACGGTCTCGGAGTTTTCCAAGCAGGACATGGTGAAATTGTACGGGGCGGCGCCGGAAAAGATCGTTGTCGGTTATAACGGCGTCAATCCCGCCTTCAAGCCTCTATCGGAGGGGGAAGAGCAGGAAGAGGCGGCAAAGATTCTTAGCAGTTACGGGATCGAGAAGGCCTTTATTCTTTATATTGGACGACTGAACAGAAGGAAGAATCTCCATATCCTCATCGACGCCTTCAACAGGATTAAAAAGGAAGGAAAGTTTGAACATCAACTGGTCATCGTGGGACGCCGCGACTTCCTGCCCGCCTCGGATATGGAGATGATCAATTCGTCGCCCTTTTATCAAGACATTGTTTTTACGGGCTATCTTCCTGACGAGCACCTGCCCCTCGCCTATGGCCGGGCGGATGTCTTTGTGTATCCTTCCCTTTTTGAGGGCTTCGGCCTGCCCTGCCTGGAGGCGATGGCCTGCGGCTGCCCGGTAGTGACATCAAACACAACGTCATTACCGGAGGTTGTCGGCGACACGGGGATACTGATCGATCCTCTTAACCCCCAAGAGATCGCCGCCGCCATCATCGATGTCCTTACCGATTCCATGCGAAGATCGATAATGGCAAGGAATGGCCTGGAACGGGCGAAGCTCTTTACCTGGAAGCATACCGCAGAAAAAATGCTGGAAATAATTTACGATATTTCAAAACCCCCTATTCCCCCTCCCCTTCAAGGGGAGAGCAAGGGTGGGGATGGGAAATAAAACATGGAAACTTCCAAATTTGACATTTCTGTAATCATCCCCAGTTATAACCGGTGCGCCATCCTGGAGCGGTGTCTCGCCGCCCTGATCACCCAGACCATGCCCGCCGAGACCTATGAGATTGTCGTCTGCGACGACGGCTCTGTTGATCAGACCAGGGCGATAACCGAAGCTTTTGCCCAAAAAGCGGCCTGCTCCATCATTTACCTCTTTCAGCCTAATGCGGGGGCCAACGCGGCAAGAAACAGGGGCATTACCTCGGCAAAGGGGAGACTGCTCCTGATCATCAACGACGACACGATCGCTATCTCCGACCTCCTCCGCCAGCATAAACTGTCCCATGACCAGTATGTCGAGGAAAATATCGCCATCCTCGGCAGGATGACGATCTCTCCGGAAGTGCCGCCGTCCTTTTTTGCCGCCTTGCATCTTGACGCGGACTATGACCAGTGGCAGGGGAAAAAGGAACTCGACTGGCGGGCCTTCTACACCTGCAATGTTTCGGTGAAACGGTCTTTTTTATTGAAATACGGCCTCTTCGAAGAAGGTATCAGATATCATGAGGATCTGGAACTCTCGGAGCGATTGTCTCACCACGGTCTGAAAATTATCTATAACCCTGCGGCGTTGGGCTATCATTATCACCACCTTGAAGAAACGGAATATCTCAATGCCGCCAAAAAGGACGGAAAGGCCCTTGCCCTCTGGTACCTGAAGTTTCCCCATCTCGAAAGGGTCCTCGTTCCCTTCGGCTTCCATCTAACCAGCGACCCCATGAAGAGGGCCTATTATATCTTGGGTGACCTGTTGATTAATTCCTGTACGCGCCCGCTGCTCCTGAAGCTTGCTCGTTGGTCCATCAACAAAAACGGCGACTTAGCCAAATTTCTCTACTGGAAGCTTTACGCTTCCTTCCGAAGGGAGGCCATCAATGAAGAACTTGAAGCAGCGTCGCCAAGGTAAGGGGAAAACAAGACTCGCCCTGGAAGGGGGAAGCCCGGTCCGTCCGCAAGAGGAGTTTCTCGTCTTCGGGGCGCCCCAGATTTGCGAAGAAGAAATCACCGAGGTTGTCCAGTGCCTGCGGAGCGGCTGGATCGGCACGGGCCCCCGGGCTCATCAGTTCGAGAACGATTTTGCCGCTTACAAAGGCAAACGTCACGCCATTGCCGTTCATTCCTGCACAGCGGCCCTGCATCTTTCCATGCTCGCAACCGGGGTCCGTTCGGGAGATGAAGTCATTACCACGCCCATGACCTTCTGCGCCACCGTCAATTCGATTATCCATTGCGGCGCTACCCCGGTCCTGGTGGACTGCGACCGGGATACGATGAACATCTCCCCCGCCCAGATTGAAGAAAAGATAACCGCTAAAACTAAGGCCATTCTTGTCGTCCATTTTGCCGGCCGCAGTTGTGACATGGACCCGATCCTCGACCTTGCCCGTAGCTATGACCTTATGGTCATTGAGGATTGCGCCCACGCCATCGAAACGCAGTACAAGGGCAGGAAGGCGGGAACGGACGGCGACATGGGTTGCTTCAGCTTTTATATCACCAAGAATATGACTACCGGCGAGGGCGGCATGGTCGTCACGGACGATGACCGAACGGCCAACCGCATCAAGATGCTGGCCCTCCACGGTATGAACAAGGACGCCTGGAAGCGGTTTTCCGATGCCGGTTACCGCCACTATGAGGTTGCCTTCGCCGGCTTCAAATACAATATGATGGATCTCCAAGCATCCCTCGGGCTGCACCAGCTCCGGCGGGTGGAGGAGAACTGGCTCCGGCGGGCGGAAATATGGAAACGATACAACGAGAGCTTTGCCCAACTTCCCTGTATCCTTCCCACCGCGCCGGAACCGGATACGAGACACGCCTATCATCTATACACCCCCCTGATCGATATCGACCACATCGGCAAATCGCGGGACTGGGTCCTCGACGCCCTGACGGCGGAAGGCATCGGCGTGGGGGTCCATTACATCCCCGTCCATCTCCATCCTTTCTACCGCAAGACGTTCAGATGGCACAAGGGCGACTTTCCCAACTCCGAGTGGATCGGGGCCCGGACCATATCGTTGCCCATCTCCCCCGCCCTTACGGAAAAGGATGTACAGGATGTCATCACCGCCTTTGACAAGGTATTGAGGGCTGCCTCCGGCTGATGCTGCAAAGCTATCTGATCAACGTCGTCGCTCAGGGCATTGGGAAAGTCGTCAGTTTCGGCGCCAATTTCTTCGTCTTCATTTTTATCGCCCGCCTAGGGGGGACGGAGCTCTTCGGCCAATATTCCTTCGTCCTGGCCTTTCTCGCCGTCGCCGTCGCCGTTGCCGATTTCGGCATGTCCCAGGTCCTGGGAAAGGACATCGCCCAACTCCGGGAAGGGGCCCCCGTTTACTGGGGCAATTATCTCTTCCTCCGCCTGGTGATCAGCCTGGTGGTCGCCGCCGCGGCGATTATCGTGGCCTACCAGATGAGAAACGATTTCCTTTTCTCCCTGGTGATCGGCGCCTTTGCCCTGCCATTTTTAGCCTCCCGGTTTTTTGAACCGGTGTATCAGGTCTATGACCATCCCTGGTTTTCGACCTATCCCTCTTTCGCCTACGGCGTCGCTTACATCGCCCTGTCCCTGACGGTTTTTTTATTAAAAGGCTCCTTATTCTGGCTGATTGTGTCATATTGCACAGCCAACATCATCTACTTCGCCGTCGCCTTCACGGCCTCCTGCAAGCTGTTGAAACCTGTCTTTTCCATAAACCGGGAAATGATTCTGAAGATCCTGAAAATTGCCGCCCCCCTCGGTGTTTCTTCTTTTTTTGCCATCGTCGGTGGTCGCGCCGCCATCTTTATGCTCCAAAGCATGAAATCGGACCACGACGTGGCCATTTTCAATGCCGCTTACAAGTTTATCGAATTGGCAGCTATGGCCGCGTCGATGATTGTAGGCCCCTTAATCCCCATTTATTCCGCCAAGATCATCACGGAAAAGGAGAATTTGCAGGCGGAATTTTCCTCTACTATCGAGATATTAGCCATTTTGCTCATCCCCTGCGCCCTGATCTGTCCCTTTATTTCCCATGACCTGATCGCCCTCCTCTATGGAAAGAACTTTACCGCCTCGGCCCCCATCCTCAATGTCCTGGCCTGGGTGGGAGTGCTGATCTTCTATTCCCTGTTCTTCACCTCCCTTGCGGTCGCCACCGGCTTCGTCCATTTTGCTTACTGGGACACCGCCGCCGGCGCGATCATCAGCATCGTCCTGAACTATTTGCTGATTCCCGGATATTCGGCCTTCGGGTCCGCTGTGACGGCCCTCGTTTGCGAAATCTTTCTTTTGTCCGTAACGGGTTATTTCGTGATCAAGTATTTCGGAAACGTCATCAGGTGGCATCGGTGGGCAAAGGTTGCTCTGGCAAATACCGTTTTGGGGGGACTTCTTTACTTTTTCATGGGATATCTCCCCCCATACGTGAATCTTTTGGCATCCCTGTGCCTCTACGCAGCCTGTGTATTCCTCCTCAAGGCTGTTCCAAAAGAGGAAATAACTGCCTTTCTAACAAACATGAAGACGGCGGAAAGATTCAAATGCAACTCGTAGGGATCGCATAAAAATTGATGTATTGCGCCAAATCCGATATTACCGATGCGGCACGATGGTCCGTTAGAATTCCCCTTGATAATACTTGAAATGTTTTTGAATATATAGCACTGTAATCCGGCAGTTGGGGGCCTCGTAGCTGACCCAAGCGTTATCAGAGAATGACTTGACAGATATGCCTAGATGATACATATTCAGGCATACTAATTGTATGAGGTGAAGATATGAGAACCACTTTGAATATCGATGATAACCTGATGGAAAAAGCATCCAAAATGACCGGAATCAAGGAAAAAACCGCCCTCGTTAAGCTGGGGCTTGAGGTTCTTATTGCCAGGGAAAGTGGTAAGCGGCTTGCAAGACTCGGTGGGACTCAAAAACAGTTGGAAGCGATACCAAGAAGAAAAGGGGCATTATAGGAAATGGTTCTTGTGGATACATCGGTTTGGGTTTCACATTTACGGGATGGAAATGCTGAACTTGCAGACCTGCTCAATGATGGATGGGTACTATGCCATCCATTGATTGTAGGAGAACTTGCCTGCGGGAATCTCAAAGACAGAGCAGTCATCCTTTCTTATCTGCAATTGCTGCCAATGAGTATCGAAGCCGAACATGATGAAATATTGTCATTTATAGAGAATAACCACTTAATGGGAAAAGGGATGGGCTATGTGGATGTCCATCTTATTACGTCCGCTGTATTGACGGGTGTACCCATCTGGACACTGGATAAGAAACTGGCGCAGGCTGCAGCTAACCTGCATATAACATATAAAAATTGATAAGCAAAAAGACAAGAGAATAAACATTCGTATGCCGTCAAAGGACTTGGATCAAGTGCAGGTTTTTGCGGGGCAAGAGGGCATTCCCTACCAGACTCTGGTATCCAGCGTCATTCATAAGGATGTTTCCGGATACCTTATCGAAAGGAAAAGAACTCCATGAAAAAAGCAACTTGTATATTTGTTACCCTGCTTATTGTGCTGGCTGTTTATATCTCCAGCGCAACGGCCCAAGGCATACAACCGTCAGGGAAGACGATCGGCTTGGATAAGCAAGGTAGAGCCATCTACCAAGTCCAAGGAAACGGAATAAAAATAGGCTACAAATTGATCGGCACAGGTGAACCTCTCGTCATGATTATGGGGCTGGGCGGAACAATGGATCACTGGCCTCAAGGGGTCATTGAAACATTATCAAAGAAATATCAACTGATTGTTCCGGACAATCGGGGCATGGGAGATACCACCGCCAATGACGCGACGTTCACGTATAAACTGTTTGCCGATGATGTCATTGCCCTACTTACCGCCTTGGGAGTAAAAAAGACAAATGTCCTCGGGTATTCCATGGGGAGCACGATCACCCAGGAATTATTGCTGGAATACCCGCAGCGCTTCAATAAAGCCGTTATCCACGCAACATCCACAGATGGAAGCAATGTTGCCGCAGCCTTGACGGGAAAAGGCAAGCCGGCGAATATCCCCCCCACCGTTTTGCGACAGCTTGAAGCCACGACCCACTGGAAGACCCCCCTGGACAAAATGCCCGGCGTCACCAATCAGGTTATGTTCATAGTCGGCACTGCGGATACCGTGGTGGGAGCTGAAAGTTCAAAAACGCTGGCCGCAGCTATTTCGGGGGCATGGCTGGTTCAATTCAAAAATGGTACCCACCATTTGATGTTTGAAGCGCCGGCCGAATTCGCCAGGATCGTCACAACTTTTCTGGATATCAATGAAACGGTTGAGAGGAAATAGCTGTTTGTCAGAAAATGGTCAGGGCATGAAAAGGAATAAATATATTTCGTTTTTAATTTCCGGCGTTTTTTTACTCTGCTCTTTTCCCGGGGCGGCCGGCGCCGGTCAGTGTTATGTCGGCAAAGAAACCTTCGGAGTCAGCCAGCCCTACTTTAAGGAAAGGGCCTGTCACTACTTCTTTCATGAACTCAGGACCTATTCCGATCCTCCCCGGGAGTCGGATAACGCCCAGACCCTCCACGATATCGATCTCCACTCCGACCCTCTCCATATCGCCTTTGTTAAAATGCTTCAGGACAAGAAGTTCGTCTCCATAAAAAAGGGCACCCCTATCTTTTCCTGTCAGTTTGATCTGGAAACACTGAAGAACGACCCGCAACAGGCCGCGCTCCAGGGCATGAATCTCCCCGAATATAACTGCCGGGGCGCCGTTTACAGGTTCGTTCCGGTCCGGCCCGTCAATTACGGCGTCTGCTACTGGATTGCCATTGAAGACGTTGTCTGCCCGCAAACGGAAACCTTTCCCCTTTTTGCCGGCAGCGATGTCCACGAAGAGCCGGAATCGCCGGCTATCGCAGGAAAAGTCGAAGAGTGATAAGATACCGGAAATATTGGTGGATAACCGTATGTCTCGCCGCGGTTGTTTTTTCCCAGTTCGCCTGCACGACCCCGCCGGCCGTCGAGACCCTTAAGCCAGCAGGCATCTTCACCTCCCAGATCCAGCCCGTGGCACCTGACTTCTTTGGGATAGTCGTTACGACGGGGCAGGTAGAATACGGTTCCCTCCAACCCTATCGGACAGAGAAAGATGACAAATTCCTGACAAACGACCCGGATAACACCTGGCTCATCCGTAACGGCCAGGTCAAAGGCGCCCTTTGGGGGACAAAAGAGGCCTACCTGATGGGTTTTGATAAATTGTCCGGGGCGAACCTGAACCTTACGCAAGCGGATGACCGCACCCAATATCTCATTTCTTCACCCGATGATCCCGATTACCGGCAGCCCCGGGAGCCCGTTGCCGTGTTTCGGAAGACCAGGCCGACGGACCTGCTGCGGACAAGCAAGGAGCGTTTGACCGCCCCCCTGGAGCATACCCTATACCTGAAATTTCCCATCCCCCTCAAGACCGGCCATCAGTATCTCCTCGCTTTCAGGAACAAGCAGCTTCCCGGCGTTTCCTTTCGTTACGATCCCCGGGCGATGAGGAGCGAGGCCGTCCACATGACCCATATCGGTTTCCGTCCCGACGACCCGGTCAAAGTCGCCTTTCTATCCCTTTGGGCAGGCAGCGGCGGACCTGTTGATTTCCATGCGGGAACCGCCTTCTATGTCCTCGCTCAGGCGTCGGGGGCAGAGGTATTCCGGGGAAAGGTGAAACTTGCCAAGGCAGCCAAAGACAAGGATGAAGACGCCTATTATAAAAATTACAGCGGTGCCAATGTTTACTGGATGGACTTCAGCAATGTAAAAGAGGAAGGGCTCTACCGGATCTACGTCGAAGGCACGGGCTGCTCATATCCCTTTGAAATCAGTAAGGGTGTCTGGGGAAAGGCCTTCGCCGTCTCCACCCGGGGCCTGTACCATCAGCGCAGCGGGATTGCCCTGGGACCACCTCATACGGATTTTCGCAGACCCCGCAATTTCCATCCCGAGGACGGCGTCAAGGTTTTCTCCTCTAGGACTACCCTCATGGAGACGCCCAACGGCTTTCTCGGAGGAGAGGACAACTTTTCGAAGCTCGCCGCCGGAAAAACCTCCGAGCTCCTTCCCCAAGCATGGGGAGGATACTGCGACGCCGGGGACTGGGACAGACGGATCCAGCACCTGGAAGCGGCAAGGCGGCTTCTGGATCTTGCCGAGACCTTTCCCGATTACTTCTCACGGGTAAATCTCAACATCCCGGAATCCAAAGGCGCCCTTCCCGATATCGTCAATGAGGCCCGCTGGGGGGTGGATTTTTTCCGCCGTCTCCAGGCCAAGGAGGGCGGCATTCGGGGGGGGATCGAATCATCGGGACATCCGCGCTTCGGTGAAACTAGCTGGCGGACATCCCATATTGTCATGGCCTATGCCCCGGATCTGTGGTCCACGTATCTGTATGCCGGCGCGGCGGCCCGCCTCGCCCACTGGTTCCGGAAGGTTAATCCGGCCTTAGCGCAGGAATATCAAAATAGCGCCCTCACCGCCATGGAATGGGCGGAAAATGATCTTAAAAAGCGAGGCAGCAAAAGGACTCTCCCATATCAGGTCCACGATGCCCGGAATTTGGCGGCGGCAGAGTTATTCCGTCTTACCGGGGAGGGCAAATGGCAGGAAATCTTCCTTTCCACAACGGTCTTCAATAAAAGGGGGGAGCCTGTATACCGTCATGAAAAGTACGATCAGGGGGAGGCGGCATGGGTTTACAGCCGTATCAAGGCTCATAATGCGGATAAACAGCTCCAGCAAAGATGCCGGGAGGCCATTCTTCAGGCCGCTTCCCAGCGCATTGCCGCCCAGGATAAGACAGGCTTCAAATGGTCGAAGGATCCCTGGCGGCCCGCCCGGGCCGGGGCCCTCACGACCCCCGACGCCCTGTACCTGATTCATGCCCATATCCTGACGGGGAAGGAAACCTTTCTGAAGGCGATCCTGCTCGCCGCGCAGACCGGGGCGGGGGCTAACCCCCTGAATATCTGCTATACCACCGGTGTCGGGCATAAAAGCCCCCGCCATGCCCTCCATGTCGATTCCCGCTTCACCGGACAGCTCCCGCCGCCGGGTTTGACTGTCCTCGGCCCCGTAGACGTGGAATGGTCCCGGGCCGACGCCCCGGATCATAAAGTTGCGGGCAAATACTGCTATCCCGACGTGCGGACCTGGCCGGTCATGGAGAGCTACTGGGATGTCTTCTGGTACCCCCTCATGTCGGAATTCACCGTCCATCAGACCATCGTCCCCAACGCCTTCGTGTGGGGTTATCTGGCGGCAAGGGGCTATCAATAATGGCAAAGATTATCCCTGTTTCACATTGACACACAAGGGGCACATCGGTATATACCACCATAAAATAAAGCAATTCTAAGCCAAGAAGAAACTCATGCTGAAGGACAAGAAAGTCATCGTCGTCATGCCGGCCTACAACGCCGCCAAAACCATCGTCAAGACTTATGAAGAGGTCATGGAACAGGGTATCGTGGACCTGGTCATCCTTGTAGACGACGCCAGCGGGGATGATACCGTCGCGGTCGCCGCGCGCCTTCCCGCGGCCAAGGTCCATGTCCATGAAAAGAACCGGGGCTACGGGGCAAACCAGAAGACATGCTACCGCCTGGCCCTTGAGGAAGGGGGCGACATCATCATCATGGTCCATCCCGATTACCAGTATACGCCCAAACTGATTCCGGCCATGGCCTCGCTGATCGGAAACGGCCTTTACCACTGTGTATTGGGATCGCGGATTCTTGGCGGCTATGCCCTGAAAGGCGGGATGCCGCCCTGGAAATATATCGCCAACCGATTCCTCACCCTTATGGAAAACATCCTGATCGGGGCGAAGCTATCGGAATATCATACCGGTTACCGGGCCTTCTCACGGACGTTGCTGGAAAGAATTCCCCTCCACGAGAATTCCGACGATTTTGTCTTTGACAACCAGATGCTGGCGCAGATCGTCTGGCTCGACTACACCGTCGCCGAGGTCAGTTGCCCGACCAAGTATTTTAAAGAGGCCTCTTCCATCAATTTCCGGCGGAGCCTTAAATATGGATTCGGATGTCTTTTCACGGCCTTGACGTTCCGGCTGTCCAAAATGAACCTGTCAATTTCCCCGCTTTTCCCACCCCGGAGCAGATAAAGAAGCCAACGAAGATATCACCCAAATTTAGAATCGGAATAAGTAGTTATCGGGGATAGAGCCTCATCCCGTTGTCAGATAAGTCCCCGAATGCCTCTATCGGGGATAGAAGCATTCGGGTAGCGACAGATGTTTTTCCTTTGGAACAATTATCTATTACCGTTCCCCGAACCTGCTTACATTACTTCTTTTTCGGCGCCTGCTTGGCGACGATCTTATCCTTGATCTTGTCATAGCCCTGATCGGTGAGAATCTTCTTCGATTTCAACTGGTCCTTTTTGGCGTAGGGGCGGTTCTTAATGATCTGTTGCGCCGTCACTTCGCCGACACCCGTCAGGGTCATAAGCTGCTCCTTCGTTGCCGTGTTGATATCTATGGGTTCCGCCACCTTTTCCACTTTCTTCTCCGGCGCCGGGACAGCTTTTGCCACCACCTTCGGATCCGCCGCCCATCCGGCGGTCGCCACAAACATCACCGTCACGATCACTGCCAACACCCTTGCCAACAAAGCTTTTCTCATGTCCACTCCTCCTATATTTTATTGATTATAATAACATAGTTGCATAAAATCCCGAAATGCCCTCTCCTTCAAAACTATTTTTTCTGCGCGGGCGTCAATTATCAATCCACCGTTTTCTTGTCAACGGACTTTTTTACCGCCTCCTCCATCTCCCCCTTCTTGACGGCGATGAGGATGGCGCTGATGGCCGCCTGGGTCATCCCCGGGATCCGGTCGGCCTGGCCGACAGTCCCCGGGCGGATTTGGGTGAGCTTCATCCGCAATTCATTGGAGAGCCCGGGAATGGTTTCGTAATTTAAATCATGGGGGATTTTGCGCAGTTCCAGAGACTTCAGTTTGGCGACAGACTCTTGTTGCCGCTTGATATAGCCTTCATATTTCGCCTCGATCTCAACCTGATTCTTGACAAAGGCATCGTTAATGGGCGCCCAGCCGTCCAAAGGCCGGAGGTCGTCATAGGCCAGCTCTTCCCGCTTCAAGATCTGGAAGAGGGAGGCCGGGTTCTTGATCGGGGGCGTCCCCAGCTCCGCCAATATACGCAGGGTCTCGGCGACAGGATAGATCTTAGCCGCCGACAAGCGTCCGATTTCCCTGGCAATCTCCTCCCGGCGCTCCCGCATCCGGGCATAATGATCCGCTCCTATTAGGCCCAACTCATGGCCCTTATCCATGAGGCGCAATGTGGCATTGTCTTCCCGGAGGATCAGGCGAAACTCGGCCCGGGAGGTGAACATTCGGTAGGGTTCGTCAACCCCCTTGGTCACCAGATCGTCGATCATCACGCCCATATAGCCGTCGGCGCGGCTGAGGATAAAGGGGGGCCGCCCCTGCACGGCGGCGGCGGCGTTGATTCCCGCCCAGAGGCCCTGGGCGGCAGCCTCCTCGTAGCCCGAGGTGCCGTTGATCTGCCCGGCCAGATACAGCCCCCGGAGCTGTTTTGTTTCCAGAGTGGGCCAGAGCTGCGTCGGCTGGACGAAGTCGTATTCGATGGCATAGGCCCAGCGCATGATCTCCGCCGCTTCCAGACCGGGGACGCTATGGACGAGCCGCTCCTGGAGTTCGGGGGGGAGGCTGTTGCCCAATCCTTTCGCGTAGATCTCCTCCGTATCCAAGCCCTCGAATTCGAGGACGACGGGGTGGCGTTCCTTGTCGGCAAAGCGCATGACTTTGTCTTCCAGAGAAGGGCAGTACCGGGCGCCGATCCCCTTGATCCGTCCCGAATAAAGGGCTGATTCCTGGATGTTTTCCCGAAGGAAGGCATGGGTCGCCGCCGTCGTGTAGCTGAAGTAGGAAGGGAGTCGCTCCGTCCGCAAGGCCTCCGTGGCATAGGAAAAGGGCTGGGGGTCGGGGTCGCTGTCCTGGCGTTCCAGGCGGGAAAAGTCGATGGTCGAGGCCCGCAGCCGGGGCGGGGTTCCCGTTTTCATCCTCCCCGTCTCGAAGCCCAGGGCCTTCAGGTTTTCCGCCAACCGCAGCGACGCCCATTCCCCGGCCCGGCCCGCGGGAATCTTCGTGGTCCCGATGTGGATGAGGCCGTTGAGAAAGGTCCCCGTCGTAATCACCACGGACCCGGCCCGGTAGGAGACACCGGTCTGATCGATGACGCCGACGCAGCGGCCGTCTTCGATAATCAGCTCATCGACGAGGCCCTGGCGGAGATGAAGGTGCTCCTGCCGCTCCACGACGGCCTTCATCGCCAGGCGGTAGAGCTGCTTATCGCACTGGACCCGGGTGGACTGGACGGCGGGCCCCTTGGAGGCGTTCAGGAGACGGAAATGGACGGCCGTCTTGTCGGCGAGCTTCCCCATTTCCCCCCCCAGGGCGTCCACTTCCTTGACGAGCTGGCCCTTGGCCAGCCCTCCGATGGCGGGATTGCAGGACATCAGGGCGATGGCGTCGAGATTGATGTTGAAAAGCAGGGTCTCGCACCCCATGCGGGCCGCCGCCAGGGCCGCCTCGCACCCGGCATGCCCCCCGCCGACCACGATTACATCGTAATTATTTGACAATTTTTTCTCCTTCTCCGGGAGGATGTTCCGAACGTGATCCATGAGGGTCATGTAAACCACTGCTTACAGTATTATTTCGTCGATTTTACTTTGACTTGCAACTTATCTTATGTAAGGATGTTTTGCAATATATTATGACTGTCAGCGGTTATAGGATACAGATATTAGTAGGTTTAAACTATGTTGACCGAAAATAGAACATGGAAAATGAAATCATTCCATCTATATGGTCTGATATGGCGGAATATTTTCCGTCTATTACACTGATAAGCTGACCGCTCCTCAGGCTGAGTGACCGCTTTCGCGTTTCCCCAGCCCTGCGGGGCTTGCAGCTCATCCGCCGCCGTTAGATGGCTTAAATCAAACATAAGGAGGAATAAAATGGCAGTAAAACTTCCGTACTTATCCACGCCAGGCACAATAGACAACGCATTGGCCAAGATGAAGGCCGCCGCAACGCCTCCTACGTTTAATAACGATTTTGTTGCTGCAAAACTTCAAATCAAAGGAGGTGCTGGGAGTGTTCTCCCACCTTTTTTTAAGAAGATCGGGCTTGTGGCAGAAAGCGGAGTACCAACATCTCTTTACCAAAAGCTTCGAAATCCAGCCACGGCTAAAGCGGCTATTGCTCAAGCAATTCGTACAGGATATAGACCTCTTTACGAAGTAAACGAGTACTGTCACGTCCTCAGTGACAAAGATCTCAAAGGTCTTATAATGCAGGTCACAGGTTTGGAAGAAGGTAACCGTGTCGTAGAATTGATCCAGTCTACATTTTTGCGATTGAAGAAACATGCGGATTTTGACGCCGAACTGGCATCTTCGGGAGAGGATGAGGTTGTAACAGAAAAAGACGTAACAGGAGGTCGCGAATCGCGTGTGACAGCCGGAATTAGAGATTTTAGGATTGGATATACGATTAATTTGAACCTCCCTCCCACAACAAATATTGAGGTTTTTGATGCGATATTCCAAAGCCTCAGAAAGAATCTGCTCCGTGATGAATAAATCCAAAAACATCGCTCTTATCCAGCGTTTCGGTATGGCTAATCAGTTGGCCGAGATTAACCTTGACTCTATTGAGAAAAGGTATGGCATCGACCTTGGAAGGAAACCGCGCGACGAAGCGATCGATGAGAATTATTTCCCGCAATTTGATCAAGCAGTCCGTGACGAAGCCGCGGAGATGAGTAGACATTACGAGGTGTTCTATTGCCTGGAAAAAACTATTCGAGCCCTGATTTCCGACACCATAAGCGCTGCAGGAGATCCAAATTGGTGGGAAAGTGGGCGGGTACCCCCGAAACTCAGGGCGGATGTTGAATCTCGAATCCAAAGGGAAACGGATTCAGCCGTTACATTGCGTTCTGATGATCCTATTGATTACACAACTTTTGGCGAGCTCGGGGAACTTATTAAAGCAAATTGGGACCTATTTGGTTCCATGTTCTCTAGTCAGAGAGCGGTAGAACGAGTCTTAGCGAATTTGAATGTTCTTCGCGGACCGATAGCACATTGCAGCATATTGGTTGAAGATGAAGTAATACGCCTTGAACTTAGCTTGCGGGACTGGTTTCGCTTGATGAAATGAAGATGCCATCTAACAAACGGATGCAGGCGACGGCTTATCGCCGCGCCTGATCCTTAGCGTTAGCCCTCATGAGGTATCAGATGTTAAAAAACAATAATATCCGAGAAACAATTCTCACGATAATTAAGGAGCAATCGTCTAAAAATACTCTGCAAGCAGGTACTATTTTAGATGAAGCAGGCAGGCGTCTTAAAGGTGTAGATGAAGAATCAATTTTGACCCAATGGTACGATCTTTTCCGTAGTGGCTATCTTTCTTGGGGCTACAATTTATGTAATCCAAATCCTCCTTGGTGTCATCTTACTGAGAGAGGCCAGTCGTCACTCGAAAGGTTTTCTCGTGATCCAGGAAATCCTGCCGGATATCTGCGGCATCTATATTCAACAGCTGGTCTAAACTCTATAGCTAAATCTTACCTTGAGGAAGGCCTTGAATGCTATGTGTCCTCATTCTATAAGTCAGCCGCAGTAATGATTGGCGCAGCTTCCGAAAGCCTAGTATTGGATTTGAGAGAATTAGTCATTACCAAACTAGATAGTTTATCGCTTGCATATCCCAAAGACCTTAAAGATTGGCGAATAAAGAAAATTATCGATGCATTGAAATCATATTTCGATGCAGAAAAAAAATCTTTTGAGACCCAATTGCGTGAAGAGTATGAGGCTTATTGGACAGCATTTACCCAGCAGATAAGAGCTACCAGAAATGAAGTTGGTCATCCGACAAGCGTAGAACCAATTACTGGCGATGCGGTTCATGCTTCTTTTTTAATATTTCCTGAATTAGCAAAGCTAGAGAACAAATTGAGAAAATGGGTTGAGGATAAATCATAGTAGACAAAATAAGGGCTAACAAGGCCAATACAGCCGATCGCAAGGATCGCGCCTTGCTCCGGCTGACTCGCACGTTATCTGAAAGGAGAATCGTGAAATGGCATGGATCGAAGTTCACAACGAAGTTGTCGACACAGAAGCCGAAGATTGGGTGCTATGCTTTCAGGATTGCACATACCATTACAACGACGGCACCACAGACACTGGGTATAGGTTCATTTGGAGAAGACCGGATGGGAGTTTACAGGCAGCATGTGGCCAAGCCAGAATTCCCGATGCAACAACATTGTACCGTTTGATCAATGATGCAGTACGAGCTGGATAGTTGGCAGCCGAGAATCCTGCGTGAACGAAATGGGGCTGGACAACCAAGTATGTGCACCGTGTCGCCGATAATCTGGCTTCCGGTCATTTAAAGAGGAGCAGAATATGAAACATAAAGTGTATGGGGCAATTGTAAGGGCGATAAAGGCTGGAATCCTGACCGAACCGTTCACCTCACAAGATTTTCGAACGTCCTGTCCAGGTTTGGGTAATGGAACATACAACGCCTTCCTGCACAAGCATGCCAAAGGCAACCCTAAAGGGAATTCGGAGTTATTTGAAAGGGTGGCGACGGGCCAGTTTAAATGTCTACGCCCATTCAAATATGGTTTTTAAAAGCTGAGATAATCGGGTAGCCGGGGGTAGTTAACCCCCAGCCCCACACACTACACCGGCATGCGGGTCCGCACCGAGCGGTTTACAGAGATTACCGGGCCTTAGCCGGGTAGTGAATGTGAACCCACAGCTCTTTAACAGATAGAAGCCGTTGATCCTTGAGCCATTTGTTGGTCATGCCCGTTGGCGTTGCCGATGTCCGGGATAAGTGCCATGGCCCTTGCGGTCTGAAGATGAAGTCGTACGGATTCATCGTGTCCTGAGACGGTTTTGGCTAACCAAATTGCCCCGCGCCTTATTTCGGCGTCATCCTCAAATGACTGAGCAATCTTTAATTGCACTATGCAATGATATGATTTATAATGTATACATATCATAACAAAATCATTTGGAGAAACAGTCATGGCCACAGCAGTAAGAATATCCGAAAAACTTGTAGATGAAGCAAAAAGATTTGGACGGATTGATCACAGATCTTTAGCTGGTCAGATTGAGCATTGGGCACGTATGGGGAAATGCGCCGAAGAGAATCCTGACCTGCCATATTCTCTCATAAAGGAAATCCTGATTGGGCTGGACGAGTTAGATGAGAAGGAAAAAACCGAATACAAGTTTGGATAGCTCGCCATAAATATTTACCACTCAAGGTCATTTGAGAAAAAAGTGAAAAAAATATCGAAGTCCGAAAAGGATGCATTGGATCTAGAAATTAAGAGAATAGCGGAAAACCCCATCATTGGTGAAGAAAAGAAAGGTGACCTAAGAGACGTATTCATACATAAGTTCAAGCTCAAGACAACCCAGTGTTTGCTCGCCTATCGGAAAGTTGACAGTGATCTGGAGCTTGTAATGATTGGACCTCACGAGAATTACTATCGAGACTTGAAACAATTTCTGAAGGACCGATAGTGCCGGTAACAACAAGATGATGTGGTAGCCGAGGGTAGTTAACTCCCAGCCACCACATCTCCCGGCATACGGGTCCGCACCGGGCGGTTCACAGAGATTGCCGGGCCTTAGGCCGGGTAGTGGAACCCACAGCTCTTTAATAGACGTCATTATTGGCACTTTCTGTATCCACCATCAGTTGACATTGTTGCATGCCGACAGGGATTTCGACCTGATGGTTAAGTTCTTAGGCTTGGAGATAATCGACACATAACGAATCAATCCACCAGACGCGTTCCGTGGGCCGGGGATCTTGTCATTGGGCGTCAAAAACCATTTTACACGAGGCGATAAGGAATTTATGAACGAACTATGGAGTGACTGCATCCGCAGTCTTGAACCCTACACACCAGGCGAACAACCGACGATCGAGCAGTTAATCAAGCTCAACACGAATGAAAACCCGTATCCGCCGTCGCCGGCCGTCTTAAGCGCCCTCCAGAGGACGGCGAACGCGGACCTGCGACTTTACCCGGACCCGGAAGGAAGGAAGCTCAAACAGACCATTGCCGAAATACATGGCCTTAGTGAAGCCAATGTCTTCCTTGGCAACGGTTCAGACGAAGTCTTGGCCCATGCGTTTTACGCCTTGCTTAAGCACGGGCGGCCAATTCTTTTCCCCGATGTCACTTACAGCTTCTATCCGGTCTATTGCGGGCTATACGGGATTGAATACGAGCTTGTACCGCTTGACGAAGCTTTTCAGATCAATGTTCAAGATTATGTCCGCCCGAACGGCGGCATCGTACTGTCGAATCCGAACGCGCCAACGGGAATTGCCGTCGGCCTCTCCCAGATCCGTTCGTTGTTACGGCAATGCCCCCATTCCGTTGTTTTGATCGATGAGGCCTACGTCGATTTCGGAGCGGAGAGCGCCGCGTCGCTTGTCACAGAATACCCGAATCTATTGGTCGTTCATACACTCTCCAAGTCGCACTCCCTGGCAGGGCTGCGGGTCGGCTTTGCCATCGGTGATCCCGGCCTTGTCGAAGCCCTGAACCTCGTGAAAAACTGCTTCAACTCCTACCCCCTTGGCCGGCTTGCCCTCACCGGAGCTGAGGCTGCCTTCCGGGACGTGCAGTACTTCGAAAAGACACGTCACCGGGTCATGGAGAGTCGGGAGTGGCTCACAAGCGAGCTCAAGATACTGGGTTTCGAGGTGTTGCCTTCAAAGGCAAACTTTCTCTTCGCCCGCCATTCCTCACGCAGTGCCAAGGATTTGCATCAGCAGTTGCGGGAGCGGAGAATCCTGGTCCGACACTTCCCAAAGCCGAGAATTGCGGAGTTTCTTCGCATCTCCATCGGAACCTCTGAAGAATGTACGGCCCTTGTTCGTGCGCTCCGAGAGATCCTGTAGCAAAGCGCGGCGCGTCAACTCCGGCCGCAAGAGCACAAGGTGACGCGAACGGAGAGAGATGACCATTGATTGCTTTTCGCCACAGGCAGCTCGAACAATCAATAGCATGTTGAGGTTAATATGAAGGCTGTAATGCTGTTGCATATTTAAGGAGAGTACATGCGGGCGCACTACTTACAGCACGTTCCCTTTGAAGGTCTCGGCAGCATCGAGCCCTGGCTTGAAGCTGCCGGGTATGAGATAACAAATACACGGCTCTTTGAAGCAGCGGGGTTGCCGGACCCCGCAATGATAGATATGCTCGTGGTAATGGGCGGGCCGATGAGCGTTAATGATGAAGATAAATTCCCCTGGCTTGCTCAGGAGAAACGATTCATCCGCGCCGCCATCAATTATGGAACGCCGGTCTTGGGTATTTGTCTGGGCGCACAGCTTATCGCCAGTGCAATGGGCGCGATGGTTTACCGCAACTCCGTAAAGGAGATCGGGTGGTTTCCCATACAAGGGGTTTCAACTAACGACCGTTCGGCTTTCAGCTTTCCGCCCTCGGTGGAGGTGTTTCATTGGCACGGCGAGACTTTCGATCTGCCATCCGGAGCAATTCACCTGGCGAGCAGCGAGGGATGTGAGAATCAGGCGTTTCAACTCGGCAGGTCGGTTATGGGGTTGCAGTTTCACCTTGAAACCACCCCAGCGGCGGCGCGGGCAATAATCTCCAATTGCCGCGATGAATTAATCCCATCGAAATACATACAGACGGAGGAAGAAATCCTGTCCGCAAAGCCTGAGAGGTACAAATCAATAAATAAGCTGATGAGTGATGTTCTCTCTTTCCTGCAGCGAGGCGACGGCTGACAATCGCGCCAACACCGACTGCCAAAAGCTGCTCCGCTTCACCCCGGAACTTTTAGCAGCCGGTTGCCGTAACGCTGGCCATCAACATAATTGACATAACCTTATCGATCGTGATATCGTAGCACAAAATGGATCGATGGAGGTATTGGCATGCAATCAGTAACCGTATCACCAAAATATCAAGTTGTTATACCAAAAACCGTCAGGGAGGCATTGAATCTTCGCCCGGGCCAAAAAATGCAGGTTATCGTATATGCCGGACGTATTGAACTTATACCGGAACGCGATATCAAAGAACTCCGTGGATTCCTCAAGGGCATCAACACGGAATTCAGACGGGAGGAAGATAGGTTATGAATATCGTTGATTCTTCCGGCTGGCTTGCCTACTTCGCAGATGAGCCTAATGCCGAGCATTTCTCAGCCCCGCTAAGTGATTCGGCTTTGCTTATCGTCCCCACGGTAACGATTTACGAGGTCTTCAAGGTCATCCTCCGGGAATCCGGCGAGAATGAAGCGCTACAGGCCGTTGTGGCCATGCAAAAAGGAACGATTGCGGAAATGAATACACCGTTGGCAATCGCCGCTTCCAGGCTGAGCTTGGAGCATAATCTCCCCATGGCGGACAGTATCATTCTCGCCACGGCGCAGGAATTCAAAGCCATTCTCTGGACTCAGGATTCAGATTTCAAAAATATCAGTAATGTTAAGTATTTTCCCAAAAAATAAGAGATGGCCAATCAACAGGTAAACAAGGAGGATGCCATGGAAAAAGAAAGAGCTCTTACAGGCAAGACAGCAATCGTAACCGGCGCCAGTTCCGGGATAGGACATGCCACGGCTATTACGCTGGCGCGGGCAGGAGCAGCGGTAGTGATCCACGGACGGCGCAAAGACCGGTTGGAGAAGGTGGCTGCGGAAATTGCCGCCCAGGGGGGGAAAACCCTTGCCGTGGCGGGAGATGCCGGTGCTCAGGGGGACATCGATCTGTTGCTGGAGCGAACCTTGGCCTGGAATGAAGGCGGCGGCAAGTATGACATTGTGGTCGTCAATGCGGGTCGTGGACTGGCGGGCGGCATCCTTAACAGCGACGAAGTACAGTGGCAGGATCTTTATCAAGTCAACGTGCTCGGTGCTGCCAACCTGATGCGGCGGGCGGCGCAATACATGGTCCAGCAAAAAAGCGGCGATATCGTGGTCACCGGTTCCGTGGTGGGACGGAACATTTCACCCTTCAGCGGGTTCTACGGTTCCAGCAAGTTTGCTGTAGGTGCGCTTGCCGAAGCGCTGCGCCGCGAGATTTGCCCGCATGGGGTACGCGTTTCCCTGGTAATGCCAGGCATTGTGGTCAGTGAATTTCAGGCCGTGGCCGGTTATAACGAGGAAAACTTCGGTAATGCGGTCGCCCAGTTCGGCAAACTTCTCGAGCCCCAGGCCATTGCAGACGGTATTCACTGGCTCCTCACATTGCCACCTCATGTCAACGTCAACGAAATCATGATCCGCCCCACGGGTCAGACCTTTCCATGACATGACAGAAGTCCGTCAGCATAAAAGAATGGATTCTTCGAATGAGGCACTCGTCTTCCTTGTCAACCACTTCACCTCGGAGAATGAGAAATATGATGCCAGTCAATAAGGCGGCGTATGCTGCCGCTGAGCGGGTGATACAAACGAAAGGCTGAGACCATCGAACGGGGGGTGCAAATGAGTCATTTCTCGGTAATGGAGTTAAATCGTAATCCCTACCCTAAGCAGATCATTGTCGATATTCATTCTTATTGCAACGCCAAATGTAAAATCTGCCCTTATCATTTTCTGAAAACAAAAAATCCGATGGGAGTGATGGAGGAAGATCTTTTTATAAAAATCATCGATGAATTCTATACGATATCAAAAAGTGGCAATTTCACAGGGCATGTTTTATTCTGCAATATAGGAGAACTGTTCATAAATCCGGAGTTAGCCGTAGACAGAATAAAATATGTGACACGCAAGAAATTTAGATTTGACATTCAGACCAACGCGGCACTGCTGACTCCCGAAGTATTTAACATGTTGAAGGAAACAGAATTTTGCGGCGCGGTTTTAGTCAGTTTTCACGGAATTTCTCCGCATGTCTATAAAGAAACAATGGGGCTGGATATTGAAAAAACCATGAGAAATATAGATTATCTAACACAGAATTATCCCAAAGAGTTGATCGGCATTCAGAGCATCCCGTATAACTGGCCGAAAGGAGAAGCAAAGCGTATCCGTTCTTATTTCCGACGGAAAGGAATAAAGGTAAGAATGCCGCTGCCAAATAGCAGAGCGGGGTTATTGCCTCAAATAACCGAGCATAAAAACAGGCGTTTAATCGGCTGTACGGCGAATAGACCGTTGGGCGAAATGGTGATATGTTTTGACGGAGAGGTGGTACTTTGCTGCCATGATATGGGAAGGCAGGAAATCATCGGCAATGTGAAAAAAAACACCATCCAGGAAGTCTGGAACGGTGAAATTATGCTGAATAAGATAAGTCAGTTATATTGCGGAAAGCCGTCTTCCGAAAATTTTATTTGCAGGAAATGTGAGTTCGGAATCGCCTCGAAATCTCTATTGACCCGATTAATCAGAAATATCAGGCACGAAACAAAAAAATTTGCTTTGACACATCTTTAGTAGACATTTTTTTAAAGAACCGAATCATGCGCCTTTGGACATTACATCCCAAATACCTTGACGCTCGGGGCCTCGTTGCGCTCTGGCGTGAAGCGTTGCTGGCACAAGCCGTTCTGGGAGGCCGAACCAGCGGTTACACCCGCCATCCCCAGCTGATTCGCTTCCGCAACTCACCGTCGCCCGGAGAAGCGATCGCCGCCTATTTACAGGCCGTTCATGGCGAAGCCATCCGGCGGGGTTACTGTTTCGACGAGACAAAAATAGCCTCCGGGGGCGGCGTCGAACCTATCGTGGTCAATTGGGGTCAACTCGAGTACGAGTGGGGACACCTCAAAGCGAAACTGCGGGTTCGGGCGCCGGCATGGTTCGCCAAGCAGGAACTTTGTTCCCATCCCGAGCCGCACCCCCTGTTTCACATTGTTCCCGGCCCGATGGCGGAGTGGGAGGTCATACAGCCCAGAAAGACCGTATCGTTGCCAAACTGCGGGAGGCTTGCCGGGAATCACTATCGTTAGAAGTGAGTTTGACGGGGCGATGTAAATGCCTTATAAGAGTTTCGATTCGGATGTGAATTCCGCTACTCTTAATCCGCACCGATAGGCAGCAAAGGAGTCTCTATGAAAAGCGCTTATGTTCACGGCTACGATCCAAGAGAGAATATGCGCCTCCAGGACCAGGCGTCCACTCTGGTTGCACTCCTCCATTCCGACACCTTTTATCCTGAAGGAAGCCGCGTTCTGGAGGCGGGTTGCGGCATCGCCGCCCAAACCATCACGCTGGCCCGGAACAGCCCCGCCGCGATGATCACCTCCATCGATATCTCGGAAGCCTCCGTTGCCGAAGCCAAAAGAAAAACCGGGGAGGCGGGCTGCACAAATGTCCGGTTCCAACAGGCAGATATCTTCAACTTGCCCTTTGCCCCGGACTCGTTCGATCACATTTTCGTCTGTTTCGTCCTGGAGCATCTCTCACGTCCCATAGAAGCGTTGCTCTTACTTAAAGAGGTCCTCAGGAAGGGAGGAACCATCACGGTCATCGAAGGAGATCACGGTTCGGCCTATTTCCATCCTGACAGCGAAGCCGCGCACCGGGCGATTCAATGCCAGGTGGAGCTGCAACGGCGGGCGGGTGGAAACGCCATGATCGGTCGGGAGCTTTATCCACTCTTGTGCAAGGCGGGCTTCAAATCGGTGCGCGTATCCCCGCGGATGGTATATGTCGATGCAAGCAAGCCGGAACTTGTTGACGGCTTTACCAGAAAGACGTTTACGGCCATGATCGAAGGAGTTCGTGCCGCCGCCCTTACTGCGGAAATAGTGGAAAAAGGAGACTTTGACAGAGGAATCAGGGACCTGTACCGGACATCGGAGGACAACGGCGTTTTTTGCTACACCTTTTTCAAGGCCTTTGGTGAAAAATAATGACGGCCGAACCAATCGCGGCGCCGCCCGGCGATTTTCCGGCCACACCCGGCATTACATGAGGTTAAATATATGAAACAAAAAAGCCATCTTCCTGCTTTCTGTCTGCGCGCCACCCCCTTTGGCCCCCTGGCGGTGCTTTGGTCGCTCTACAGAGGGACACCGAAAATCACTCAGATCCTGATCTCCAAGCCCGAATTATCGTCCCGGCAGGTCCTCGCGAGATTCTTCCCTGACGCCATTGCTTCTTCCTGCGCGGAAATAAACATCCTCGTTGATCAGATGGAGTCCCTCCTGAACGGCGCGGATATCCGGTTTTCTCTCGATGTGTTGCGCCTTGACCTTTGCCCGCCTTTTCAACAGCAGGTCCTGCGTACCGATCACGCTATTCCCCGTGGCAGCGTCAGCACATACAGGATCATTGCGGAATATATAGGAAATCCTCGCGGAGCCCGGGCGGTGGGAACGGCCCAGGCGACCAATCCCTTTCCCATTGTCATCCCCTGCCACCGGGTGATCCGTTCCGACGGCGCCTTGGGCGGTTATGGGGGCGGCCTGGAAATGAAGCGAACGCTTCTGGAGAGGGAAGGTGTTGTTTTCCGTGACGCCGGGCACGTAAATACCTGCTCTATATGGAATGTAAACACATTATGAACATTAAGATGGTAACGGTTCTCCTTTATGGCCTTTAAAAAAATTGTTTTTATCGTCAATCCCCATTCGGGCAGCGGCGGCACGGGTAGGGAGTGGCCCCGCATTCAGGCCGCGGCCAAGGCCCGGTTTGGGACTGCCTTAATATCCTGCCTGACATCGGGACCGGGAGATGCCGCCCGCATTGCCAGATCGCAGCTCCTTGACGGCGCCGACGTGATCGTCTGTGTCGGTGGAGACGGCACTCTCAATGAGGTAGTCAACGGATTTATGGATGAGGAGGGGCCGATCCGGAAAGACGCCCGGTTAGGATTCATTCCCAACGGTACGGGTTGCGATTTCGTAAAGACCGTGTCAATACCCCGCCGTCTTGAAGAATCTCTTGATACGATCCAGCAAGGCCATGCGCTCCTGATAGACCTGGGACGCCTCCGGTACGGTCACCATAATGACGTCCCCACTACCCGCTTTTTCCACAACATCACGAGTTTCGGCCTCGGCGGAGAGGTAGACGCCCGGGTCAACAGAACCACCAAGGCCTTCGGCCCCTTTATTTCCTTTATCTGGTCAACCCTGATCGCTATCCTTTTGTACGGGAAAAAGACAATTCGCCTCAAGATAGATAACCATTATGATGAAGAAATAAAAATCTGGAACGTCGCGGTGGCCAATGGGCAATATCATGGCGGGGGCATGCGGGTCGCTCCCGAGGCGGTCATCAATGATGGGCTGTTTCATATCACTGTAATCGGAGATGTGAGCCTGGCCGGTGTATTTCGCCATCTTCCCAAGCTCTACAACGGTAAAATCAGTGAGATAAAGGAAGTATCATGCCTGACCGGGAAGAAGGTGGAGGCCTTTTCTCACCAACCCGTACTCCTCGACGTGGATGGAGAGCAGCCTGGAAATTTGCCCGCTGCAATTGATATCATGCCTTCCGCGCTTTGGGTGATCATGAAAAGCTCCGTATCGAAAGGATGATGTCCTATAGTAAGACAATATTATACTTCCTCTCCCTTCAAGGGGGAGGTCAGGAGGGGAATGGGGTATTAACTTGTAACGACAACATGAAACCCATCCCCACCCCGGCCCTTGAAGGGGAGGGGTATTATCGTTCCCTCAGAAAAGACAAATGGGTTTATGTCTGATACTAATCAAGTAGTTAGCTTGCGACCAGCCTTCTGGAAAAACAGCAAGCGGTTCTATGACCTGAAGAGTTACTGGCGGAACCGCTTCGGTTGCAAGGTATACAAGCTGCCCATCGACGCCGGTTTCACCTGCCCCAACCGGGACGGACAGACGGCGGTGGGGGGATGCATATACTGTGATGGCCGTGGATCGAAACTTCGCCAGACCGGGCCCCTGCCGTCAGTCATGGAGCAGATCCGCAAGGGCATGGACTACTATACCGTTCACAGCCAGGCGGGCAAATTCATCCCCTACTTTCAAACATTTACGAACACTTACGGGGATATTGGGCATTTAAAGCGGCTCTACGACGAGGCCCTTGCCCAACCCGACGTCCTGGGCCTGTCCATCGGCACCCGGCCGGATTGCGTCCCCGCTGCCGTTCTCGATTTACTCGAAAATTACGCAAAAACGCGTCATATCTGGCTGGAATTGGGCATCCAGTCCATCCATGACCGTACCTTGACCTTTCTCAACCGGGGTCACGACCGGGCAACCTTTTTAGACGCCGTCGACCGGATTCAAGGACGGGGAATCCACCTCTGCGTCCATATCATCGTCGGCCTGCCCGGCGAAACCCGCGCCGATATATTAGAAACGGTCCGGGTTCTGGCCGGACTGCCGATCCAGGGCATCAAGATCCACTCCCTTTTGGCCTTGCAGGGCACCGTGCTGGGAAGCCTCTATGAAAGCGGCGCTGTCTCCATGATCTCCAAGGAAGAATACGTGACCACCGTCTGCGATATTCTCGAAATCCTCCCCCCCGCATTGGTCATCCAGCGGCTTACCGCCGACGGTTATAAAGATATTTTTCTCGGCCCCGCCTGGGCCGTCAACAAGATGGACGTCCTCAACAGCATCGACCGGGAACTCAAACGGAGACAAACCTGGCAGGGTAACCGCTACGGGAAAGGAGACAAATCCGTTACCGAACAAGGTTCAGAGTATTAAATAAAGCACCCCGCTATCGGTGATGATATGTTGCATGAATAGCGAGGCGCCCGGTTCGGGGACTATTTTTTCTCATATTCCATTCCCCTCAGGGTCATGAAATGGAATAGCGCTATTTTCGGGCAGCCGCAGCTTATTTGCCGAAGATACCCTTTAAACCCTTCTGTATGGAATCTGTTGCCCCTCCCTTCTTTTCCTCCGCAGGCGCCGTTGTTACCCCTGACGCCGCCGCGTCTTTTTCTTGGAAATCAACATTACAGTTGAACTTCATGGCCACCTTGTTGGTCTTGACATTAAAAAACTGGCACACCTGTTTATCAAATTTTTTGGTATATTTAGTGGTAGGTTGGGACAGAATTAATCCTCCGTACATTGCCTTTCCCTGTTTTCCCAGATCTGTTATAAATCTATCGTGTCTTTGTGCATTCGATTCAGACGGGAATTTGTCAACAGTGTAACCTGGGGCCCATTGACCTTCAAACCTGCTTTTGTCCAGGCCTCCGGCGGTATTGCCGGCATCGTTGTCACACTGAAACTTAAAATCGTTGAAGCCTTTTCTCGTCTTTTCAGGACCAATAATATAGAGATAGTGAGTTGCGGGATCAGTGGATAAAGCTTCCACCGTACAGCCGGAGATATTAAGTTTGCGGTGTTCAACGCATTGGGGTCTTGTGTCTTTCTTCAGTCCGATTTTATGTTCAACTCTGCCCATTTTACAGTCGTAAACTTCGAGGCCTTTGAAAGTCGGATCGCAATCATCGGCATAGGCGAATGTCGATACAGACAGCGAAATAATCACCATGGCTGCCAAAGCAACTAATCTTTTTTCTTTTTTTGAATCCATGACAAATCCTCCTTGATTCTTTTTGCACTCCTAATAGATTGGGATCACATTCGTGTTTATCCGTATGGATCGTGCTATCGACCGATATTTACTTTAAATAATCAGGAAGTCCCTTCCCTTCCTTTCCCTGGAAGCTGCAGGCGAAGCCGCAGGTCTTGCAGGGGGTCTTGGCGGCCGGCAGCGGCGGTTCACCCTTGATCTTCTGCTCGATGAATTTTAGGCATTTGTTCACCTTGGCGTCCGCTCCTTCCACGACCAGGGTCACAGAGCCTTCGGCACCTCCCCAGCCCCCGGAGGCAAAATGGACGGCATAGACGCCGAAGAGGGTTTCGATGGCGTCGAGCTCCGTGAACAGCCTGCCGTCAGCCACACAGGCCATGCCGGCACGGGCGCCGATGGTCTTGCCAAGTGTCATCGTTCCCCCGAATTGCGCCGCCGCCTCCACGGAAGGAATCATCTTTTCGAGCCCCACCGGATAAATGATCTCCAGCCCCCGGGCCTTCATGGCCATGTAAAACTGCCCCATCGTCCCCCCCACGGGACTGGCCATGATCACACCAACATTGCCTTCCCCGTCGATGGCATTTGCCCCTTTGAGCAGGATATCACCGGCGCCGAGCTTGTCCAGAACCGCTCCCGGCTCGACCGGAAGGGGCTCGCCCTTATGGAAGGTTACCGGCTTGGTCCTTTCCTCAGCCCCGAGGACGCACAGCACCCCTTTAATGACCTGGCCGGCAGTATATCCCTCTTTCTTGATTTTTTTGCCGAGGAGCTCTTCGAGAATGTAGGCGTTCGTCGATCCCCTGCCTACGAGGAGGTAGCCGTTCTTCTGGGCATGCTGAATCTCGGGCAGGGCCGCCACACCCTTGCCGATCAACCGTTTTGATTCCGCCGGGGTCAAGGTAAACATCGCCTGCATTCTGAACTCTCCTTTCTTTGCTTTGAGGGGGTTAATTCCCCATCAATCGTTGCTTCAACAGCGAATAGCGCTGCTCCGTCCTGTTGTTTTTCACGGCGATGGCCAGGGCCTTCTTGGTTCCTACCAGGACCACCAGCTTGCGTCCCCTGGTTACGGCCGTGTAGATCAGATTCCGCTGGAGCATCATGTAGTGCTGGGTCATAATGGGAATGACCACGGCCGGATATTCGGACCCCTGGCTTTTATGAACAGTCACGGCGTAGGCCGGGACCAGTTCATCGAGCTCCGCATATTCATAGGTGACAAGCCGGTCATCAAAAAGAACTTTAATTTCCTGATCTTCTGCATCGATATGAAAGATCCGGCCGATGTCGCCATTAAAAATCTCTTTATCATAATTATTGCGAATCTGCATTACCTTGTCATGGATACGGAAGTTATTACCCCCCCGGGAGATCCCGCCTTCCCCGGGATTCAATGCCTGTTGAAGCGCGGCGTTCAGGTTGGTCACGCCCACGGTCCCTCTATTCATCGGGCTTAACACCTGAATATCATTAATCGAATTTAATCTGAACCGCGCTGGTATCCTTGTTTTTACCAGATTCAGGATCGTCTCCAGGGCCTTCTCCGGTTCCTCCTGTTGAATGAAATAGAAATCGGACAGGGTATTGGCATCCGCCGCGGGTTTCGTCTCGGGAAACAGCCCCTGATTGATCCGGTGGGCATTGACAATAATGGAACTCTCCTTGGCCTGCCGGAAGATTTCATTGAGTTCGACGACGGTTGCCACGCCCGAAGCAATGATATCTCTTAAAACATTCCCCGGACCGACAGACGGCAATTGGTTCACATCGCCGACCAGGATCAGGGTTGCCCGGGTGGGGACCGCCTTCAGGAGGTAATGCATGAGGACAATATCGATCATGGAGGCTTCGTCGACAATCAATATATCACAATCCAGGGTGCTGTTTTCATTTTTCTGAAATCCCCCGCGCTTGAAATTGAACTCCAGCATGCGATGAATCGTCTTTGCTTCCTGGCCCGTGGATTCGGCCATCTTTTTTGCCGCCCTCCCCGTCGGGGCCGCCAGGAAAATAGTCGTTTTGACGGTTTTGTAGATCTTCATAATGGCGTTGATGATGGTCGTTTTCCCGGTGCCGGGGCCGCCCGTAATAATCATGAGCTTGTTTTCAATCGCCGCTTTGACGGCCTGGAGCTGTTTTTCAGCCAGGTTAATGGCCAGCTTCTCCTGGACCCAGCCCAAGGCCTTGTCAACATCGATCTGACGGGTCTGCTTGGGGGCGGGAATCAGCGCCTTCAGCCTGGCCGCCGCCTGGCACTCGGCAAGATGAAAGTGGGACAGATAGATTGCCCGGTGATCGAGGTCGGGCCGCTCCTCGCCCATAGCCATATGTTCCTTAACCAGATTTAGGATGGCCCTTTCGATAATATCCGCCCCAATCCCCAGGATGGCCTGAGATTGCTCGACGAGAAACGGTTGGGGCGCATAGACGTGCCCCTGCTCGGCCAATTGATTCAGGACATAAAGGACCCCCGCCTCCGCCCTGACCAGGGATTCTTTTGCAAAGCCCATCTTCTCCGCAATTTTGTCCGCCGTGAGAAAGCCGATGCCGAAGATATCCTTTGCCAGGCGATAAGGATTCTCCTGGACAATGCCGATGGCATCGTTGCCGTACTGCTTGAAGATCTTGGCCGCAAATCCGGAGCTGACACCGTGGGTCTGGAGAAACAGCATGACCTCCCGGATCTCCTGCTGATCCTGCCACGCCTTCCGGATCATGCCGATGCGACCGTCACCGATCCCCGGTATTTCCGCAAGCCTTTCAGAGCTGCGTTCGATTATCTCCAGGGTATTCTTGCCGAATTTGGCGACGATGCGCTTGGCCATGACCGGTCCGATCCCTTTGATCAGGCCCGACCCCAGGTATTTCTGGATGCCGTGGACGGAGGCGGGGGTCGTCGTCTGGGAGAAGGAGATCTTGAACTGGCGGCCGTATTTCTCGTGGTTGGTCCATTCGCCTTTCATGCTGAGGACCTCCCCGGGAGTGGGGCGGATCAAATTGCCGACACAGGGGACGAGGTCTTTGCTCCCCGCGACTTTGACCTTGGCGATGGTATAGCCGGTCTCTTCGTTAAAGTAAGTGATGTTCTCGATTTGACCCTGGAGGTCCGTAAGATTTGTCTGGGTCATGAATATTCAGCCCTCTGCGATTACGATGGTGACAAATGGCATGTTTCCGTACTTTTTTCAAGCACATGTTCCTTCGAAACTATTCAATATCGAGGTGATTTAGAGCATCCCGGCAGATTAGCGGCAAAGCCATTGGCGCTAAGGATAAGAAAAGATTGGGGGGTGAATGGAAGCGTATTTTCACGGTCGCGACTTAAAGCACGGTATTTATTCTTCCAGCGGGCCAGCTTTGTGATTAATGCCAGTGCTTTTCCCCAAATCAAAGCAATGTGCTAATCCACAAGCCTCCAAAGCCTCTTCTGCAAAGTTACAGCAATTGTGGATAGTTGGACTATAGTTGAACACTTTTGTTCGTTTCCCGGCTTTTAGTGCATTTTCAGGATTGTAACTTTCAGCATAGCGACTTAGGCAATCCTTATACCATTGGGTTGCTTTCCTGGTGGCTTTTTTGTCAATGCAAATGGGCATTGTCGCATAATGGGGTTCTAAATTATCCAGTTTGTTTCGTTCATTTTTGTCGGTAAATTCCACAAGATCAAATTGATTTTTGGTCATACCTAATAAAGTTATTGCCGCCCCGATTTTATGAAAATCTTTCTGCCCTGCTTTTTGTAAATCTGGCAAGGTTTGTAACTCAAGCTGATAAAATGAATGTGGATCTGTTTCGATACGAATGGCACAGTGAGAAAAGATTCCCCTCATTACATAAAGTTCCAGCGTCGGCTCCTTAACTATTTTTGCAGCATAGGATGCGACCCCCTGTTTTTCCTTAAAGGATTTAATCTTTGCATCAATTGTTTCTTGCTTTACTATAGAAAATCCGCCTTTAGGAAGATCTGAATCCTTAAAAAACGAGTATGAACTATTCAGGATTACATTAGTTTCAATGTGGGTTTCGCCTCTACGGTTTTTTTGTCTTCCTTCCGCCGTTTTGTTGCTTGCGATAGGTTTTTGGTAATCATAACCAATTACCTTAATGCGTGAACTGTCGATACCAAACTTCTCAGCAAGATATGTTTTTATATTATCTGCACGTCGCCAGGATAGTTTAACATTCACTACCTCTTTGCCGACATTGTCTGTATATCCTTCGATGACCGCTGACGTTGAGGGATATTTACTCATAAAGTCAGCAACTTTCTTGATGTCATTGTGGTACTTTGGTTTGATGTTCGCTTTGCCGGAGTCAAATTGTATAGTCATGGTAATGGAAACCTGTTCTGGCACAGATTCCGCTTTAGAAACAGATGCCTGATCTATTGCTGAGCCCGTTTCTTTTAAGGGCTTCACCTTTTTTTCATCTTCAGCAAGTTGAGGCGGGTGGACAGCTATCGGTTTTTTAGCAATAATATTATCGACCTTCTGGCTAGGCTGGCCTGAATTAAATTCTTGATTAACTTCTGCAGCGTTAAATGGGGTTAGGGATTTTTGAGAAGCACAACTGACAAGCAATAAACTCACCACCAAAAACGAAATCTTTCTTAAGAAATTCGACAACATGATTCCTCTCCTGTAGAATGTTAGCAGTTGATTTTACTGTATGCTTCCCTTCCGCCCTCCAAGGGCTACCCCTGATTCTGTTTGATCAGAAGCCACAGCACCGGCACCCCTTCTCCATTCCTTGATTGCACGGATTGTAAAAGGTAATGGTAAATGCAAATGGCCTGCCAATAGCCAAAAGAAAATCGGAGGTTCGGATTCATCCTTTAATAGCGGTGGATTAGACTAACAGGGGGGAATAGCGTAAAAGTATGAAATGACCCGTTTAGCCTCCACATTTGGTGGAACCTCAGCATAGTGAGGGTTGCGTTGAAGAGAGTCAGAACCATCATTAATATTAATTCGGTGATTACGATCCCCGTTTTCTTAATTATTTAGTTACTGCAAGTGGTTTTTTGGTGGCCAGCCACTCCATTCTGCCCCTTTTTTCCCTGCGGCATTGTCAAGGGTGAAGTTTTACTTTGAAAAGCAACTATCATTTGTCTTTTTGCGTAAAATAGTTTAGCTTAACCCGCGAAAGGCAAAACAATGATTGGAATTATTGACTATAAGGCGGGAAACCTGACCAGTGTGGCCCGGGCGCTCCACTACCTGGGCGTGCCCTGTGAGGTCACTGACAATCCGGAGATACTGGACTCCTGCGACCGGATAATATTTCCCGGTGTAGGAGCCGCCGGGGAGGCAATGATCAATCTCCGCAGCAAAGGACTGGACCAGCGGCTTCGGGATTGGGTGGCCTCCGGCAAACCCACGCTGGGCATCTGCCTGGGAACACAGGTGATTTTCGAGCGCAGCGAAGAAAACGACGCCGTATGCCTGGGCATCGTGCCGGGGTCCGTCCAACGGTTTCCCGGAGACCTGAAAGATCGGGGAGGTCGCTTCCTCAAGATCCCCCACATGGGCTGGAATCAAGTCGAATTCCCGCGGGCTCACCCGGTTTTCAAGGATCTTCCCTCCGGCGCCGAATTCTATTTTGTCCATTCCTATTACCCAGCCCCGGCGGATGAGCGCTGGGGAATCGGCTGGACTGATTACGGCCTGCGCTTCTGCGCTGCTATCGCCCATGAGAATCTGGTAGCCGTACAGTTTCACCCTGAAAAGAGCGGCGCCCCGGGCTTGCAGATCCTGGCTAATTTCTGCCGCTGGGGAGGTCAAGATGCTCAGTAAACGTATCATCCCCTGCCTGGATGTCCGGGACGGCAAGCTGACGAAAGGCATCAAATTCAAAGGCAATATTGACATCGGCGATCCCGTGGAGGCGGCCCGGGAATACTACGAACAGGGGGCCGATGAAATTGTCTTCTACGACATCACCGCCTCGTCGGACGCTCGCAACATCATGCTCGACGTGGTCCGCCGGGTGGCGGAGACGATCTTCATCCCCTTCTCCGTCGGCGGTGGGATTCGCAGTGTTGAGGACATGCGGGCCGTCATTCTGGCGGGGGCCGAAAAAATAAGTGTCAATTCCGAAGCCGTGAAGAATCCCGCTCTTATCGAAGAAGGGGCTAAGGCCTTCGGCAATCAGTGCGTAGTTCTGGGCATGGACGTCAAGAAGGTCGCGATCCGCCCGGAGATCCCTTCGGGATACGAAATCGTCATCCACGGCGGCAGGATCTTCACGGGACGGGACGCCCTACAATGGGCCAAAGAGGGGGAAAGTAGAGGGGCGGGGGAGATCTGCCTCAACTCCATCGACGCCGACGGTACCCAGGAGGGCTATGAAATCGAGCTGACCCGGCTGGTTTCCTCGCAGGTAAGGATTCCCGTAATTGCCTCCGGCGGAGCGGGCAAACCGGAACACTTGCTCGACGTCCTGAACGAAGGCCAAGCCGACGCGGCCCTTATCGCCTCCATCGTTCATTACCGGACCCACACTATCCAGGACTTGAAGACTTATCTTACCGGACATGGCGTTAAAGTACGGATGCAATGGTAAATGATCGCTCATGCAACCCCATCCCCCACCTAACCTCCCCCTTGAAGGGGGAGGAGATAATTAATTATCCGTCAAAATTAAGCTTTTTTATCGTGATATTATTTCTCCTTAACCTTCTCCCTGCATTCGCGGTAGCGGATGAACTCCGCACGATGACCTTTCTTCCCCAATGGCTCCCCCAGGCCCAGTTTGCCGGCTATTATGTCGCATATGAAAAGGGCTTCTATCGTAAACAGGGGATTGACCTGAAGATCCTCAAGGGCGGTCCGGACTTTCCCGCCGCCGAAATGCTCGGTAAAAATCGTGTAGATTTTACCACCATGTTTCTCTCCGAGGCGATCCAGCAGCGGGATAAAAAGCTTCGCCTGGTCAATATCGGGCAGCTCATGCAGCGCTCCGGGTTTATCCTCGTCGCCAAAAAAGGGAGAGGCATTTCCAAACCATCGGATTTACAAAACAAGAAGGTAAGCATGTGGCCAAATTTCCAGATTCAGCCCCGGGCCTTTTTCCGTAAATACGGCATTGAGGTTAAACCCGTTTCCCAGGGGGCAACGGTCAATCTGTTCCTGAGAGGCGGTGTCGATGCCGCTTCCGCCATGTGGTACAACGAGTATCACACGATTATCAACTCCGGCATCAATGAGGATGAGCTGACCACCTTCTTTTTTGACCGGTATGGTCTCAATTTTCCCGAAGACGGGATTTATGTCCTCAAAGAAACCTATGAGCGCGACCGGGAGCTCTGCGGCAAGTTCGTCAAAGCCTCCCTTGCGGGCTGGAAGTACGCCTTTGAACATCCCGACGAGGCTACGGACATCACCATGAAATATATCAAAGACGCCCATGCCGGGGGCAACCGGGTCCACCAGCGCTGGATGCTCGCCAGAATGAAGGATCTGATGCAACCGCTCGATCCCAAGATCCCCATCGGCACCCTCAACCCAAAGGATTACGATACGGTTGCCGAAGAATTGAAAAAAAGCGGTCTCATCCAGACAATTCTCCCTTTAGGTGAATTCTATGCCCCTTGCCTTGTTGAATAACATCAAAGGGACCGGAAAGGGAGGCCTGGCCTTCCGGATGTCCCTTTTTATATTAACCAGCGCGGCCTGTATCTTTATTGCGGCCTTTGGTTACAGCTATTTCTATTCCCGCAATCAGATCCTTGCCGATGTGGAAAGAAACGCCGAGATCATCACCATCGCCACGGTGAGCAAGATCGAAATTGTCCTCAACGGCGTGGAGAAGGTTCCCTCCTACCTCGCCCGCTCCCTGGGGGGTGCAAAACCATCGCTGCCGGAACTTCAGAAACGCATCATCGACCTCCTACAGACCAATCCTGAGATCTTCGGTTCCGCCGTCGCCTATGAGCCCTATGCCTTCGATGAAAAATCCATTTATTTAGCACCTTATATCTGTCGGGGGCAATACGGCGGCCTCGTTCCGTCCTTTTTAGGAAACGATGGATACCAATACTTTTTCCTGGACTGGTATCAGATCCCCAAGGAGTTGGGCAAACCGGTCTGGAGCGAGCCCTATTTTGACGAGGGGGCGGGAAACATAATGATGTCAACCTATTCCGTCCCTTTTTACAGCTATAAAGACGGAAAACAGATCTTCAGCGGGATTGTCACTGCCGACATCTCCCTGGAATGGCTTATGGAGACGATCAAGAAGATATCCTCCCATCAATCGAGTTATTCCTTTCTCATCTCCCGCAATGGCGTCTTCGTTTCCCATCCGAACAAGGACTATATATTGCGGGAAAGCATCTTCAGTATCGCAGAAGCCAATAACGACAATGGTCTCAGAGAAATCGGCCGGGATATGATCCGGGGAGGAAAAGGATTTGTGACCATGAATAATCATTTCGCCGGTCAGAAATCCTGGATGTACTATGCCCCCCTGCCCTCCCTGGGGTGGTCGATCGGGGTGGTTTTCCCGGAAGACAAACTCTTTGCGGGTATCGGCAAACTGGGCGTCATTATTATGGTGATAGGCGGCGCCGGTTTTCTTGCCCTCCTGGTTGTTATCATCACCATTTCCGGCACCATCACGAAGCCCCTCCGCGTCCTCGCCGACAAGGCAGGGGAAATCGCCCGAGGTAATCTGGAAGTGGAGGTTCCCAGGGTCAGGTCCCATGACGAGGTCGCCGCCCTTTCCAATTCCTTCCACAATATGAAGGTCGCCCTGAAGGAGTATATCAGCAATCTTGCCGAAACCACCGCGGCCAAGGAACGGATCGAGAGCGAATTGAAGATTGCCCATACAATTCAGATGAGTTTCCTCCCCAAGCGCTTCCCTCCCTTTCCGGAGAAGGAAGAATTTGAAATCTTCGCCGCCCTGGAGCCGGCAAAGGAAGTGGGAGGAGATCTCTATGATTTCTTCCTCATCGACGAGGAACACGTTTTCTTTTCCATCGGCGATGTCTCCGGCAAGGGAGTGCCGGCAGCCCTGTTCATGGCGGTCACCAAAACCCTGATGAAAGGGATCTGCAGCCAGGCGGTTTTCCCTTCCCTGGCCCTGGAGACGGTCAACCAGGAACTCTGCAAGGACAACGACTCCTCCATGTTTGTTACCGTCTTTTGCGGTATTCTGAATTTCAAGACCGGAGAACTCCTCTTCGCAAACGCCGGCCATAATCTCCCGGTCCTGATTTCCGCAAGCGACGAAATTCGCTGGCTGGAGTCCCCACCGGGGTTCCTCCTGGGAATCATGGAAGACGCCGAATTTGAAACCTCCCGGATGATCCTGACTCCCGGCGACACCCTGTTTCTCTATACCGACGGGGTAACGGAGGCCATGAATACCCGGCAGGAGTTCTTTTCCGACCAGACCTTGATCGAGACCATCGCCGGGTGCCCGGATCACCGGACCCCGGAAGCGATCATTGACTGCGTCTTCAAGGCCGTCAAGGCGTTTACCGGTGAAGAGCCCCCATCGGACGACATCACCATGCTCGCCCTGCATTATCGCGGGAAGGGACAGAGGGAATAACGGATGCAACATAGTTGATGAAGGCCCTTTTTATCGAGAAGATATGCGACCTGCGCACCGAAAAGCGTCCCCTGACGCTAGGTTATGCACCTGAGCCCAGGGCCGCAGCCGATGAGATCATTCTGAAGGTAGGAGCCTGCGGAGTTTGTCATACCGAACTTGACGAAATCGAAGGCCGGACGCCGCCGCCGTTTTTCCCGATCATTCCCGGCCATCAGGTTGTGGGACGGATTGTCGAGAAAGGGCCCGGCGTAACCCGGCTTCAGATCGGCGACCGTGTGGGCGTGGGCTGGATCTTCTCGGCCTGCGGGACATGCCCCTGGTGTCGCTCGGATCGGGAGAATCTGTGCGAACAATTCCGCGCCACCGGCCGGGACGCCCACGGCGGTTACGCGGAATTTATGAAGGTTCGGGAAGCTTTCGCCATTCCTATTCCGGCGGTATTTTCAGACAGCGAGGCGGCCCCCCTGCTTTGCGCCGGGGCTATCGGTTATAGGTCCCTGCGGCTGGCAGACCTTCAGGATGGCCAAACCCTGGGACTGACCGGCTTCGGAGCTTCCGCACACCTTGTCTTGAAGATGGTCCGTCATCAATATCCGACGTCGGATATATTTGTCTTTGCCCGGAGCGAGGAGGAACGACTATTTGCAAAAGAGTTGGGCGCTGCCTGGGCGGGGGACACGGAGGAGACCCCGCCGGAACAGCTCGACGCCATCATTGACACCACCCCCGTTTGGCGGCCCATCATCGCCGCCCTGAAAAGCCTCAAAAGCGGCGGTCGTCTGGTCGTCAATGCCATCAGGAAGGAAGACGCGGACAAGATCAGCCTTCTAGAGTTGGATTACTCCTGCCACCTGTGGCTTGAAAAGGAGATCAAGAGCGTCGCCAACGTCACCCGCAGGGATATCAGGGAATGTCTGAACCTTGCCGCCGCCATCCCCATCAAACCGGAGTACCGGGAATATACTCTGGAAGAAGCGAATCAGGCCCTGCTGGAACTCAAGGAACGGAAGATCAGGGGGGCCAAGGTCATCCGGATATAATTCCGATTTTTTTATCAAAGCGCTATCTTCGTTGGCTTCGTCATCTGCTCCTCGACGTATTTCCATATACGCCTGCGTCGCCTCTTCCTTGCCGCCTCGATTTCATCTTTGATTAAAAATCGGAATCTTTCTTTGAGTTATTTCACCGGCGCCCCGAGAAGTTTTTCAATCATGGGAATGTCCGCTCCGGCGACGACATGGCCGTCAATGATAAAGAAGGGAGTCCCTTCTATGCCGAGTCGCATCGCCTGCTCCCGGTGGACCTTCATCAGCGCTGTTGCTGCGGCGCTCTCACAGGGCGCCAAGGGTTTTTTATCAAGCTGGCCGCTGAAGACCTCCTTATAGGCCCCGACGCGGTCAGTCGCGCAGAGGATATGCTTAACCTTGTCCTCCGAGGCCTTGGAGAGGGGGAAGAAAAAGATATAACGCGTCATATCCTCCTTCGTAGACAGGACCTGGAAGGCCTTGCGGCAGTATGAACAGTTGGGGTCCGTAAACTCAATAACCTTATGCCGGCCGGTCCCGATCTTTACCGCCTTATCGAGGGGAAGATCCTTTATTTTTCCCAGTAGTATTACTTCTTTTCGTTGGATTATTTCTTCTCTTCGCTGCTGGGAGATGTTTTTCCCCTCTTTGGTTATGATATTTCCGACAATAATACATTCGGCCTCCGGGGCGTAATAGAAGAACTCCCTGTCCGTTACTACTTCGAAGACACCTTTTATCGGGGTTGGTTGCAGACTTTCAATTTTCTTATGGGGATAATTCTTCTTCAGGGAAGCTTCCGGGGTCAAATCGGCTCCCCACGCCGCGGCGCTACTTAAAAATAGGCCCGCAATCAAAGCAATTATTGTTTTATTTGGCATTTTCACTCCTTCTCGGCCATGACGGCAGTTCATCTATACGTACCCTGAGTCGCCGGCAACTTGGTGCTGGCTGCGTTACCGCCTGTTATTTATCGGCAGGACGACCCCCAGCAGTTGTGTTATTGATCATGGAAAGAAAGTTCTTGTTATCTTCCCGGCGGTACTCGACCCGGTCCATGAGCTGTTTGACGAAATAAATCCCCAGACCGCCAACATGACGTTCATCGATGTTCAACGAAATATCGGGATCGTCGGAGGACAGGATATTAAAGGGAATTCCTGAATCCACAATCTCGATAGTTAAAGTCCCCTCCGGTCCGGAGCGGCAGGATATTTCCACCTCCCCCGGTTCGCCGGGGTAGGCATAATTGAAGATATTTACCAGCACCTCTTCCACACAAAGTTCTATTTCACTTAACCGCCGGGGATCAAAACCCAGTTCTCTGGTAAAGGATGAGACAAAAGCGACTGATTTCTGAAGAGATTTCAGATGGGCAGGGACAACAATGTTCTGCACGTTACCTTCCATAGTAAACGATCAGAACTGCTTCAGGGCGTCTTCCTCGGTATCGTAAATCGTAAAGATGGAACCGAAGCCTGAAATCTTGAAAACATCCTTGACCGGTCCGTGGAGCTCGGAAAAGACCATCTTGCCTTCCTTGGTCTTCAGAACCTTGGCAATGGCCAGGATGCTGCGCAGACCCGCGCTGCTGATATATTCCAACTGGTTCATCTTGATGAGAAAGGTTTTTTCCCCGGCCCCAATCGATTCCGACAGGTTTTTTTCAAAATCCGGGGCGGTGACAGCGTCAATTCTGCCGCTGACGGAAACTACCAGCACATCCTTTTCTTTTTTCTTACTGATTTCCATATGCGCTCCTCAATTTCAGGATTTGATGAGAATTACAGCGCGTGAATTCGCACATTTTCTGAACAATGTCAAAGGCAATTTCTTTTAAGGAATTGCTCTTGACGAGACCCTTGGATTGTCATACATTTTGCTTATAATTGAAACAAATGGGGAGGCTTTACAAGATGGATACAAAGAGATATGAATTAAACATCCAGTTGGCCCAGATGCTCAAAGGCGGCGTCATCATGGACGTGACCAATGTCGAGCAGGCAAAGATCGCCGAAGATGCTGGCGCTGTCGCCGTGATGGCCCTGGAGCGAGTGCCGGCGGATATAAGGGCCCAGGGCGGTGTGGCGCGGATGTCTGATCCGACGATGATCGCGGAAATTAAAAGGGCTGTTTCCGTCCCGGTTATGGCCAAGGCGCGAATCGGTCATTTTGTCGAGGCTCAGGTGCTCGAAGCCATGAAGATCGATTACATCGATGAGAGCGAGGTCCTCACCCCCGCCGACGAAGAATGTCACATCGATAAGACAAAGTTTGCCATTCCCTTTGTCTGCGGCGCCAGAAACCTTGGGGAAGCCCTGCGCCGCATTGCCGAGGGGGCGGCGATGATCCGCACGAAGGGTGAAGCCGGGACAGGCAATGTCGTCGAGGCCGTACGTCATATGCGCACCATGAACCGGGAAATCCGTCAACTCCTTAGTATGCCGCTCGAAGAAGTGACCGGTTACGCCAAGGTTAATGGAATACCCTATGAGCAGGCATTGAAAGTGAGGGAGCTTGGCCGTCTGCCCGTAGTAAATTTTGCCGCCGGGGGCATTGCCACGCCTGCCGACGCCGCCTTGATGATGCAGCTTGGCTGTGACGGTGTTTTCGTCGGCTCCGGTATTTTCAAGTCCGCCGATCCCGCGCGAAGAGCCCGGGCTATCGTCAAGGCCACCGCCTATTTCCGCGATCCCCAGAAGATTCTTGAGGCATCCATGGATCTCGGCGAGGCAATGGCGGGGCTGGAAATCGGCGCCATCCCGGAAAATCAGTTGCTCGCCGGCCGGGGCTGGTAATGATCCTGCCGGAATCTCACTCATGATCGGAGTTCTCGATTTACAGGGAGATGTCGTCGAGCATCTCGACCATCTGGAACGTCTGGGTGTGGCGGCGCGACGGGTCAAGGACCCCTCCCACCTGCATGATCTCAAGGGGCTGATCCTTCCGGGAGGCGAGAGCACCTGCCTGGCTCGCCTCCTGGTGATATTCGAACTCGATGTGCCCATTGTGCAAGCCTTTGAACGGGGCATGAAGATCTGGGGAACCTGCGCGGGAGCAATCCTGCTCGCCACCCGGATTGTAGGTGAAAAGCCTTATCTGGGGCTGATCGACATGGAGATCGAGCGCAACAGCTTCGGGAGCCAGCTCGACAGCTTTACCGCCACGGCCTCCATTCCCGGGGTATCCGGCGAGCCCGTGCCCCTGACCTTTATCAGGGCTCCCAAAATAAGGAGTGTGGGTCCGGGCGTGGAGATTCTGCTCAAGAGAGAAGACTACATCGCCGCCGCCGAGACGGCGGGCATTCTCGTCACGGTCTTTCATCCGGAATTGACTAATAATCTCGCTTTCCACCGCTACTTTGCGAAAAAATGCGGCCTGGCAGCTGGCGAGTCGCCGCCCCTTGCCGACCCTACCTGGACCCCCTCGAGTTGGACGCGACATAGCCGTGTAACCACTGCGGCTTGATCATCATTATTGGATCAACAGGATTCTCTGCTTTATTTTATCAGCTTTTTCGCCTTCCTGGTGTTGTATAAGAAAAGCCTGGAGGTGCTCTAAATAGACCAGGAGGGCCTTTTTCCACCCCTGCCGGGAAGCGGTTTCCACCGCCCCGTTAAGGAGCTCCGCGTTTTCATACCCATACCGGACCAGAAGCCCCGTCATGACCAGCCGGGAAAGGGGATCTTCGATCTGCCGAACATCCGCCGCAATACTGTCCCTTCTGGAGGCAAGGATATCGGCAACGGTCCGGGAATATTGGGGGGGCAGCAGGTTACGGTCCGTCTGTGAAAAGTTTCCCTTCAGGAAGGCGTAAAACCCAGCATTTGCAGGATCCGGTTCCACAGCCTGGATTTTTAGAAAGTCCTCATCCCGGAAAGATTCCAAAAGGGCAGTCTGCACGGCATACCTGTTCAAATAGGCCTTCGCTAAAAGATTGAGATCCCCGCTTTTCTTGATCTCTTCTACGGCGCGCTGAAAGTGTAAATCGGCAATCCCCGCCTTTCCTTCCAGATAGGCCTTCTTAAAATCCTCCATCTGGTTGAAACTGACATATGTCCAGTCCGGTATGGGCGGAGAGCCGCCACAACTAATGAGGAAGACCATGAGCAGCATGACCGGAAGAAGACCCTTCATCAACATCCTATTCTCTTTCATAGTTATTACCTGTAAATAGTCAATGGCAATAGAATGCCTCTCTACGGCAGTTTAATCTTCGGTTCCGTTTTAAAAGGCATTTTTTTGTCCAGCTCGCTAATCAGCCGGTTAAGGGAATTCACGGTTGAGTCAACCTCGCTTCTGAGGAGCTTTAAATCCTTCGTCGCTTCCGCCGTATTTGAACTGACTTTCGTAACATTGTCAAGGGTATTGCCTATCTTGCCAAGACTGCTCACCAGTTCCCTCAGGATCTTGATAACCAGGGGAATGATCCCATCCTTCCCATAGAGTTCCTCATCCGTCTTTTTTAGAAGCTGCCCTACCTGATCGGTAATGTTTCTTGCATTTTGCAGTGACGCATGAATGTCCTGGACGCTTTTTTCGTCTCCCAAGGCCATCTCGAGGACAGATTTCTTGGAGGACAGATATCCTGTTAATACCTCGGAATGTTTGAGAATTTTACTCATGTCCCCCTTCGGGTCAGCGAGGGAGCCGGTCAGTCGTTCGACATTGTCCGTAATCATAGCTACTTGGTCCAGGATAGGCTGAACCATTTGGATTACATCGTTGATATCATTGACTTCTTTCAGAGTGGCAATGGAATTGGGAGACAAAAGAGGGCTGCTCAAGTTTAGGGTTGTTACCGTGAACTTCGGAGAGCCGATGAGGGGCTTTTCGAGGACGAATTTACTATCGGAGCGGATCCACTTGGCGTGCTGGGTGGGCACGGTGATCTTGATCATAACCATCCCCTTGTCGCTGAGTTCCAGTTCCACGATCTTGCCGATCTTGAACCCGGAAAAATACAACGGCGTACCCACGGCTAAACCGTCTCCCGTCCGGGAGGAAAGAGTATAAGTATTCTCCGGCTGGAAAATGCCTTTTTTATAGGCCATATACCCAAGGCCGGCAAGGATAAGCAGCACTGTCAAGACAATGAAAAGGCCCACCTTCCATTCCGTTTTAAGCGCCATGGATCATTCCTCCTGCGTATCGCTTTTCATTCCAGAGATAGTCAAAGACATGGCATTCCTGAAACAGGTCTTCCACCGATGTGAGGACATCACGAATAAAGCGGGTGTCATCAAGATCCGACATGATTTTGAATGGTCTGTCGATGACCACCATCGCGTTTTCAACCATTACCGCCCTGAGGACCATGACGCAGAACCGCTGTTCCTCTAAAAGTACGGGATTTCTCTTCGTAGCGATGTCTTCCAGATGCAGTTTCGTTAAATACATCTTGGCAATATCTTCCGCCTCGCGAACCGACAGGCGCCCGTGATACTGCTTGATCAAGGCGATGTTGCTCAGCACGCTGAGATTGGATATCAGGGGGGCATCCAGAGAGACCAGACCCAGGTGGTCTTTTTCCCGCCCCATGATTTCGAAAAGCTCCTTGTTCAGCAGTTCTTCGCTGCTGTACAGCCTTAAATTAATTTTTTGATCAAGGACATGACGATTAATGAGACCACCTCGATAATCATAATAGCAATAAAAACATTGACCATACCATGGAGGACGGAGATGGGAATGCTGGTCAGCTCATCTGTGGCACGCAGACCGTAACGGATAGGGATCATGACAATAAAAAATCCCATGGTCGCACATTTAACCAGCATCACGATGATATCAGAAAAATTTGCCGATACCAGAAGAACCGTCACATAGTCGTTAATACTCATATCAAATAATAAAGCCGAAAAGATCAGACCACTGGTAAGAACGATAATGGAAAACAGCCAACTAAGCAACACGACTGAAAGGATGCCGCTGAGAATACGCGGTAGGAATAGATAATTTATCACATCGATCCGAAAGACATGAAGAGTATTAAGCTCTTTATTGACCTTCATGACGGCGATTTCCGCATTGATCGCCGAGCTTGAACGCAGGGCTATAAGGAGGACCGTGATGAAGGGGGCAAATTCCGTGACCACAAAACCCATGAGCAACTGGCCGAAATAGTAAAACAGACCCAGGTGGATCAGATACTGGCCGATGATACCGATAACAATTGCCCCAAAAATTACCGCTACGGCTAAAAAAAGAGGCAGGATCTGGACGGAGGTGAAATAGATTTGATTGATCAGGACCTTGCGGACAGCGCTGTTATAAGCCCGGACATCAAACATTCTGGCCAGGACTCTGAAGGCAAAAGTAAGGGTGTCCCTAGAAGCACGGGCGGCATTAAGGCCTGATCTGCCGATCTGTTCGATAACTGCCGTCATGGCTGTTTCCAGTTATGACGGCATCGTAAAAAAGTCCGGATGCGGCGTTGTGCGGCATCCTTCGTCCCTGATGCGTCCGACAAGTACGCATCAGTCCTCAGGATTGGCGCGCCTTGCCTGCGAATCTTTTTACGATGCCATGGATTATATTAAATGGCCTTAAGGTTCATCAGTTGTTATTGTGTCCCTCAAGACAGGCCCGCCCCCATTTTTACCTTTTATACCATGTTTGTGAAATAAGCCTCAAGAGCGATTATTTGGTCAGCACCAGAAGGAAAAAGGGTCCGGGGACCATGTGAATTATCGTGTCGCTGAATCCGGCCCTTTGGGCGATGGTTTTTAATTCCGCCGCAGTGTAGCTCTTCCCGAAAACAACATTTTTCAGGCACCACCGCATCAGCGCACCCCAGATATACCATGCCCGGTAATTTTCCGAAAAGGCAAGGAGTGCTTCCGGAGACGCGAACCGATCAACCTCGGAGATAAGGGCTTGTCCCCGGGGACGAAGGACGCGCCTGATCTCGGATAGCCCCCGTACTGGATCGGGCCAGTGTTTAATGGAATTGACGCTCACCGCCCTGTCGAAGGAAGTATCCGGAAAGGGAAGCGCCATGGCGTTACCCTGTTGGAATGTACAATTGCGAACCTGCTCCTTCTTCTTCCACCGATTTGCCGCCCGCACCTGCATCAGGGCATAATCGATCCCGACTACGGCGGCCTTAGGGTTCGCCTTCGCCAGAGTAAGACTCACCACCCCCGCCCCCGCACCAACATCGAGAATCCGAGCCGGGCCATCCTTGGCAGCTAGCCTGATTACAGTATCAAAATAATCAGCGGCGGCTTTAAAAATCAAGCGATTGTACACCGGTCCCTGAAAGAGATCCCATGCCCATGCCGAGTCATGAATACGCTTCAGGAGACCTTTATTGCCTGGTGCGATGGCGCGCCCCCTTTTTCCATGATGCCATGATCGGATCCCTTGTGTAACTCCAGTATGGCAGCCATGGTTCATATCTGGAATTGAGATTGTTCTTCATGGAATCATCTAATTTGTTTTATTTTACCCTGTCAAGGGTCTTTTAGTGGATTTATTCTCTCTTACCACCTTGACGTGGTGGGTAAGTGTTCCTATAATTAAGGTAATTAAACCTCAGGAGAAAATCATGAAGATATGCCGATGTCTTACGGAAGACGGTCAGATCCATTACGGTTTGCACAGTTCCGAAACCTCCGGGACAATGCAGGTACTTGAGGGAGACATTTTCAGCGCCCTCAAGCCTACGGACAAGTATTTGAAGATCATCTCATACCTGTCCCCGGTGGCGCCGCCGAATATTTTTGCCCTGGGATTCAGTTATCGCAAGCATGCCGATGAAATAGGGACAGATGTCTCTCCCTATCCGGTAGTCTTCATAAAGGCGAACACGAGTGTAACCGGACACGGTACGAACATCTTACTTCCCGCCGCAGGACCTGATCAGGTGGATTACGAAGGAGAACTTGCCGTCATTATCGGGAGGGCGGGAAAGAACATCAAGAAGGCAGAAGCAATGAATCACGTTCTCGGCTACACCTGTGCCAATGATGTAAGCGCCCGGGACTGGCAATTTGAGAAACAAAAAGGGCAGTGGACCAGAGGAAAAGGATTTGATACCTTTTGCCCCCTAGGTCCCTGTCTGGTAACCAGGGATGAGATTCCATACCCGAACCGCCTCAGCATCAAGACGATGATCAATGATCTGGTCGTCCAGGATGCCAACACGGCCGGCATGATTTATGATATCGCGACCATTGTCAGTGATTTGAGTCATTCCCTGACATTGCTGCCGGGAACGGTGATTCTGACCGGTACACCGGAAGGCGTCGGCTTTACAAGACAACCCCCTCTCTTCCTCAGGGAAGGCGATCGTGCGACCGTCGCCATCGAAGGCATCGGAACCCTTATAAACGGCGTGCAGAGAGAATAAAGGTCACAATACCTCTGTCATAAATATTGAATTTCCCCAGGATGTGTGATAGGGCGCTGCCCATAATATCGAAAATGTAAATAATGTTTTCATGATCGCACGGTTATAAATAATAAAGAATTTTGGAGGATGCATTAAATTCATGGAAAACAAGAACCGTAAGACTTTTTTCATGTTTCTCCTGGCCTGCCTGATCGGCTTTTTCATCGTCTCCGTTGTGGAAGTGCTCCGATCCTCTTTTCTCGTGCCGACCGGGACGGATGTGCAAACAGCCTCGGCGGTATCGCCGGGCGATAGCACCAGAGCGCCCGGGTCATTTGCGGATCTTGCCGAGAGGGTAAAACCTTCCGTCGTGAACATCGGCACCACAAAAGTAGTAAAAGGAGGCATGCGTTCTCCTTTCGGAGGGGTGCGCCTTTTGATCGTTATTTCGGCGATGAATTCTTTGACCGGTTCTTTGGAGACACCCCGCGTCGGGAGTTCAAGCAACAAAGCCTCGGGTCCGGATTCATCATCAGTTCTGACGGTTATATATTTACAAATAATCATGTTGTGGAACATGCGGATAAAATTCTCGTCAAATTATCTGACGGGAGAGAGTATGAAGCGAAAATAATTGGCAAAGACGCGAAAACGGATATCGCCCTGATAAAAATTAAGCCCAGCGAAAGTCTGCCCGTTGCGGAAATCGGCGATTCCGACAAACTCCGCGTCGGGGACTGGGTCCTGGCAATCGGCAATCCCTTCGGTCTCGAACAGACCGTAACGGCAGGCATTGTCAGCGCCAAAGGCCGGGTTATCGGGGCCGGTCCGTATGATAATTTTATCCAGACCGACGCCTCCATCAACCCTGGTAACAGCGGCGGACCGCTTTTCAACATGGAGGGAAAGGTGGTCGGCATCAACACCGCCATTGTCGCCCAAGGACAGGGGATCGGATTTGCCTTACCCATCAGCATGGCAAAAAACATCCTCCCGGATTTGAAGTCAAAAGGAAAGGTTTCGCGAGGATGGATGGGTGTTTCCGTGCAGGATATTACGGAAGAAATGGCCAAATCGCTCCAGTTAAAGGAGCGCCGAGGCGCCATTGTCTCGGAAGTATTCAAGGGAGATCCGGCGGAGCGCGCCGGAATCAGAGCCGGCGACATAGTTACGGAAATTAACGGCAAAAAGATAAAAGATACCCATGAATTGCTGCTCTCCATCGCTTCTTTCCATGTGGGGGACAAAGTCAGTATCAAGGTCATTCGTGACGGCAGGGAAATGGTCTTCCAGGTGACGGTTGTCGAGCGGAAGGATCAACCAGAAGTGGCAGCCGCGAAAGGTGGCGCCTATGAACAATTTGGCCTTGCCGTCGAGGACATTACACCGGAAATAGCCCGTTATTTAGGAATTCCCAAGAAAACGGGGATCATTGTCGTCCGCGTGCAGAACGGCAGCCCTGCCGATGAGATGGGAATTCAACCTCAAGATATTATCCTGCAGGTCAACAAGGTTAAGATTGCTTCCGTGAAAGAATATGTACGCGAGATCAGCAAGAAGGCAAACAAAGGAAGCATAATGCTCCTAATCAAGAGAGGACAGTCAACCTTCTTTGTGGCACTGCGTAAATAGGAACTCATTACCCATTATCCTGCTGATATGATTAAGAGGGAAAAGCAGACCTCTCAGTGGCTCATCACCGCCTACAATGCCCTAGATGATCACTTCGGGAACCTCCACTGGTGGCCGGGAGATTCTCCCCTGGAAATCATCGTCGGGGCCATCCTCACCCAGAATACGGCCTGGCAAAACGTAGAAAAGGCCATTGCCAACCTGAAAGCAGCGCGCCTGCTTTCTACGGATGCGCTGCTGGAGATGCCCGAGTCCAATCTTGCCGCATTGATCCGACCTTCAGGATATTACAACATCAAGGCCCGACGGCTGAAATCCTTCTTCACCTTTCTTCAGGATAGTTTTCATGGAAACCTGGATGTCATGCTGGGAGAGGAAACCCGGACGCTTCGTGATCAACTGCTGCAAGTCAAAGGCATTGGCGAGGAAACGGCGGACAGTATCCTCCTCTATGCGGGAGAAAAACCGGTTTTTGTAGTAGACGCCTACACCCACAGAATATTGATGCGGCACGGAGTTATCCGGGAAAGGCTTGCTTACGGGGAGATACAGCGTCTCTTCATGGAGAGCCTCCCCCATGACGCCCCTCTGTACAATCAATACCACGCCTTGCTGGTCAACACGGGAAAGAACTACTGCCGGAAGAAACCCCGGTGCCAGGTGTGCCCCTTAAATAAGCTCAACAAGCCACAAGTATCTGATATTTATCACCAATAACGATTTGTTTCACGTGAAACAGCGTCCTGCCTCACCCATCATCCTGACAGATCCCGCGTCGAGCCATCTCGGGTTTACGTTTTTACGCCAGCATGCCCCCATCCACCGGGATGCAGGCTCCTGTCGTATATGATGCGGCGTCGGAGACAAGGTAGAGGACAAGTCCTGCCATCTCCTCCGGCTGGCCCGCCCGGTTCAGGGGAATCATAGGGAGGATGATTTTCATGATCTCGGGGCTCTGGATCATGAGGGCGGAAAATTTTGTGTCCGTGAGCCCGGGGAGAACGGCGTTTACCCGGATATGGAAAGGCGCCAGTTCCTTGGCAAAAGACTGGGTCATGGAGATGATGCCCGCCTTGGTAATGGAATATATCCCCTGGAAGGGTGCGGGCCGGATGCCATTGACAGAGGCGATATTCACGATAACTCCGCCGCCTTGCTCCTTCATTATTTTTGCCGCATTCTGGCTCATGAAGAAATATCCCTTCAGGTTGACGTCCACTGTTTTGTCCCAGGCCTTCTCGTCGGCGCTGAGCACATCTCCGAAGAAAGGGTTGGTACCAGCGTTATTTACCAGGATATCCAGCTTGCCGCATTCGCTCCGGATCTGATCGAACAGTTGACCGATCTGCTCCATTTCACCCAAGTGACAGGCAATAGACGTGGCACTCCCTCCCCCGGCGATAATTTCTTCCGTAACCCGCTTCAGGCCCTCAATCCGCCTTGCCGTCAAGATTACCTTGGCCCCATGCTCGGCGAGTGTTTTGGCAATCGCCTCCCCAATCCCACGGCTGGCACCCGTCACTAATGCGGTGCGGCCATCCAGAGAAAATAAATTCCTTTTCATCCTTCTTCCTCCCTTTTCATATTCCCCCCGTCTTCATGACCTGCTGCGCCTTTTTTTCCAGGACATGGACAGCAAAGATCAGCATCCCGAATCTCTTATCCTTTGTCTGTCCGTGATAGAAACGATAATAAATCTGCTGGGCGATCGCAGCGAGGCGAAATAAACCGAAGGTATAGTAAAAATCCATGTTCCCTTCCGACAGTCCCATCTTGGCACAGTAAGCGCTGATTACCTCTTCCCTGGTCATCATCCCGTCCAGATGGGTGGGAATCAGGCGTATTGCCTGCATTTCCTCGTGATCATCACTGTTGATCCAGTATGCCAGCGCCCCTCCGAGATCCATGAGCGGATCGCCGATAGTTGCCATCTCCCAGTCGAGAACGCCGATGATTCGCAAGGGATCTTCCGGAGCAAGGACGACGTTGTCAAAGCGGTAATCGTTGTGAATCACTGCGGGCGCCGGTGATGTTTCCGGCATTCGTTCATGAAGCCATCCCATTATGGCTTCATAATCCGGCGCATCGGGCGTGCGAGCCCCCCGATAGCGTTCCGACCAACCATCCACCTGTCTTTTAACATATCCCTCCGGTCTCCCTAGTTCCGTCAACGCTGTATCCTGGTAATCGACACGATGGAGCTCGACAAAAACATCGATAAGCCGTTCGCAAAGTATTCGTGCCTCCTTATTAGACAGGGTCATGCCTGGGGGCAGCTCCTTGCGCGGAATGATTCCCTTCAGTCGCTCCATAACGTAGAACGGACAGCCCATGATAGATTCATCCTCTGTATATGCGAAGGCCTCCGGGCAATAGGTAAAATGAGGCCGCAATGCCTTCAGGACCCGATATTCCCGTCCCATGTCATGAGCCGTGCGGACCTTCCTGCCGAATGGCGGCCTTCTCAGGACGAATTCACGATCTCCGGCAGCTATTAAATATGTAAGATTCGAATGTCCGCTTGGAAACTGGTTGATTGTAATCTGCCCGGTCAAATCGGGAATGGCTTCTTTCAAGTAATTCTCAATCCGGCGGAGGTCCAGTTCTTCACCTTCCCGGACAGGTTTTGCGGCGTCTATTAGATTCATTTTTTACCTCAATAACGGTGCTTTGGGACTGATCATTTCTTCCCGGACCCTAAGTCTACTGGTTTGCTGATTTGCTTCATGATCCGCTTGGCGACCGACATCTTGTGGACTTCGTCGGCGCCGTCATAAATCCGCGCCGCCCGCTCATGTCGATAGAAAAAAGCAATTATCGTGTCATCCGTCATGCCCAGACCGCCGTGAACCTGGAGGGCCCGGTCTATGACCTTCTGGAGGACATCGGCCACATAAAACTTGATGAGGGATATATCGTCTCTCGCCTCTTTGGCGCCGAGGTTTTCGATCTTCCAGGCCGCATGCAGTGTCATCAGGCGGGCCGCCTGAATCTCCGCCGCCGACTCGGCTACCCAGGACTGAATAATCTGCCTGGTAGCGAGGGTCTTGCCGTCCATAGCTATTACGCGCTGGGCCGCTCGCCGGCACATCAGTTCCAGGGCTCGCTGGCAGATGCCGATCCAGCGCATGCAGTGATGGATTCGTCCCGGTCCCAGCCTTTCCTGGGCAATAACAAAGCCCCACCCCTCGGGGCCGAGCAGGTTTTCCTGCGGAACCCGGCAGGATTGATAGAGGATTTCAGCGTGGCTGAAGTAATCACTGCCGGCATGACCCATAACGGATATGTTGCGGACCAGATTGAAACCGGGGGTAGCTGTCGGCACGATGATCATGCTTGCCCGCAGGTGCGGCGCCTCCCCGGGATTGGTCACGGCCATGACTATAGCGAATTCCGACCCATCGGCGGCGGTGCTGTACCATTTCTGGCCGTTGATCACATAATCCCCCCCGTCTTTTATAGCCGTTGTATCCATCATGACGGGATTAGAGCCGGGCATATCCACTTCGGTCATGGAAAAACAGCTCCTTATTTTTCCATCCACAAGGGGCGCCAGGTATTGCGCCTTCTGGGCCTCCGTCCCATATTTGTGAAGGATCTCGATATTTCCCGCATCGGGGGCCTGGCACCCGAAGACATAATGCCCCAGCGGGCTTCGGCCCAATACTTCCGAAACGAGGCCATGCTCCATGAGATCCAGCCCCATGCCGCCGTATTCCTTCGGATGGTTCGGGGCCCATAGTTCCATCTCCTTGACCATCCGGCGCTTTTCCGCCAATTCAGGCAGGAGTTCCCGAAATTCCTTCCTTAAAAACTCCGGCTCCAGGGGTATCAATTCCTTCTCTACAAATTCCTTCATCATGCCGATGATGACCTGCATTTTTTCAGAGATGGCAAAATTCATATTTTCTCCTTCCTTCCCTTACCGGTATGTTACCAGCGATGAATCTTTCTCCAGGTCCAGATGGGCCCGGTTATTAAAAGACGTCAGACTGATCTGCTCCGCGTTATAAACGAAGGACGAAACCGAGGTATTGACGATATGCCACACCACCCGGAGGGTTCCCTCGTCAGAGATCCCCGTGGCCATCTGGAAGGCTGCCGAAATTGGCCCCCCCGAAGTAAAGACCAGGACCGTCTTCCCCCGCCCGTTTTCCGACATAACCTTGGTCATTCCCCTTGCCACTCTTTCCCGGAAATCTTGCCAGGAAGTAACCCCGTGAATTTCTTTGCTCCCCGTGATCCAGCGCAGGATAACCTTCTCAAAGATCCGCTGAAAGGCCTTTTTATCCTTATAGAAACGGGCCATGTCCTCTTCCATGTCCGGATCGTCCTTGCCTATATCCTTGACCAGGGCCTTTAGTATCCCCTTGGAATCATACTCGTTGAATTCCGGCAGGGTTTGCAGGGGCGGAACCGCCCTCCCCGCCTCACGATAACAAGAGAGCACTGTTTTGGCCGTGTCGATCTGCCGCCTCATTTCTCCTGTATAGATAGCGTCGAAACCCAGTTCGATCTTCAACAGATATCTGGCCAGAAGTTTTGATTGGACAATCCCCGTGTCGGACAGCCGGTCATAGTGATCCGTACCAAAGCTCGCCTGGCCATGACGAATCAGGTATAGGGTGCTCATGATGTCTTACTCCCATCCCAGTTACTATCCCGCGTCAGCCAGGCCTGATAGTCCACCATCTTCGCCAGCGCCTTGACCGCCCGCTCCGGGGTTAGAAATGCTACCCCCTTGTAGGGGCTTCCCGGCACATCAGTGACGGTCTTGGTATTTTCGTCCTCAAGGAGAATCACTCCCAGAATTGGTTTCCCATAAGTTTCCATGAGTTCGGCGCTTTTTTCATAAAATGCCTTTTCTCCCGACGCTTCCCTTTCCAGGCCCATACTCAGGAATTCCTTTGGATAGTTAGGGTCTGCCGATGATACGGCCTTGATCATGTTACTGACAAAATAGGCCCTCCCTACGGCCCCAAGGTGGATGACGGCGTCGCACTGATCCCATTTTACGAGTGTTTCCAGAACCTTAAGGGGCAGAGCGGGGTCAAACTGTCCGACCAGATCCACAGGGTTTGAGCGACTCCAGTAGGGCGGCAGGATCTGATCTATTTCCGCCATGACGTCATCGGTCAGATGGGGCACTTCGAGACCCGATTCGACGCAGAGGTCAGTAGCCACAACTCCCCAGCCACCTCCCAGGGTCAACATGGCCACCCGCTTCCCTTTCGGAAGGGGAAGCGAAGAAAATGCCGCCGACAGATCAAGCAGATCCATGGGATAATCCGCAATAACCACTCCTGTCTGGCGGCAGGCGGCATTGAAGATTTTGATATTGGAGGCCATGGCGCCGGTGTGGCTTGCGGCGGCACGGTTGCCCGCCTCGGTGCGTCCGCCCTTGAGGATAATCACCGGCTTTTTCCTGGCTACCCGCCGGGCGGCGGTGAAAAAGCGCCTTCCGTCTTTGATGCTTTCAATATAGAGGACCACCGTCTTGGTAAGGTCATCGACTTCGAAGCCGTACAGATAATCCTCGATCGTAATCATCGCCTCGTTACCCGATCCGGAAAAGGCGCGGATACCGATGCCTTCCCGCTCGGCGAAGGCCAGAAGCTGTGTCCCCAGATTCCCCGATTGAGCGACCAGCCCGATCGATCCGGCCCGGGGCCAGACAGGGGTTCCGGTACAGTAGAATTTTCGATGGGGATTGATGATCCCCATGGTGTTCGGCCCCAGAATCACAATCCCCGCCGCCGCTGCTGCTTTGACGAGTTCTCCTTCCAGTTCCCTTCCTTCCCCGCCCATTTCACTGAATCCCGAGGAAATAAGCAGCATATACTTGATTCCTTTAGCTTTAAACTTGGGGATTATCTCCCGAACCTGGGCGGCTGGCAGCGTGACGACACCAAGGTCGACTTTCCCCGGGATATCGGCGATGGATGGATAGACCTTCCGCCCGGCGATATCCTGTCCCTTGGCATTGACAAGATATATCTCCCCTTCATATCCCCCGGTTACCAGATCGGTCATGAGCAGATGACCCCATTTGCCAAGTTGCCCGGAGGCCCCGATGAAGGCTATGGAATGAGGGTGAAATATCCGGGCAATATCCTCCGTCTTCACGGGCGGCCGTTCCGCCCCTGCTGCCGGCCGTTCGCCCAGGACAACCAGGGCGTCGACGGCGCAAACCGACCCATCCGGTCTGATCAGGAGGGGATTGATATCCACCTCGGTAATCTCAGTCTGCTCCATACCCAGCCGGGACAGGCCGGTGATCGTCTGGACGAGCTGTTTCCGACGGGCCGCTTTCTCTCCGCGGAAAGGACCCAACAGCGCCCGGGCCCGTAATTCGTCGAGCATCATCTCCGCCTGTATATCGCTTATCGGCGCTACCCGGAATACGGCATCGCCAAGAACCTCGGTGAATATTCCCCCTAGTCCGAACATGACGACGGGACCAAAAAGGGGATCACAGAACATACCGGCGACAAACTCCCTTTTCCCATTAACCATGGGCTGGACGAGAAAGCCTTCGAAATCCCGACCGGCGCCCTTTTCAATTTGTCCGGCCGCTGCCCGCACCTGCTTATGGTCTTGCAGATTCAGGCAAACCAGCCCTTTTTCCGTTTTATGAGTCAGGCGCGCACCCAGCCCTTTGAGAACAACGGGGTAGCCTATCCTTTCCGCCGCCTCTACGGCTGCTTGCACGGTGAGCACAGCTTCTTCCTCCACAACGGGGACGCCATACTCCTTCAATATGTTTTTGGATTCCGCCTCGGTGAGGGTGTTTTTCCCTGCGGCCCTGGCCCTTTTGATAACATCATGATTGCTCATTATTACTCTCCTTGATGACTTTCAGCGCTCGCCCCGCCTCTCAAGGACACGATATTATATAAGTCTCAATGGTCCTTTCATAACGGGCCAAGTGCTTATCATACGTCGCCCTTAACTGCAAATATCATCTACTTTATCTTGATATTTATTGACTTTTCCTGCTGATGAGGCTACGGTTCCAAAAAATGTTGCATCTTGTTCACCGGCATGCTGTGTTTTCTGCTGATCATGAATCAGATGCTTCTATTAACTTTTTTTATTTATGCTGAAAGGAGGATTTAATTATGTTTGACGCCCTAAAAAAGGCAGTGCTGTTCGGCGCCGGATTGGCCGTCATGACGACGGAAAAGATGAAGGATTTTGCTGACGAGTTGGTGAAGCGCGGGGAGATGTCGGAAAAGGAAGCCAGAGAAGCGCTGAAGGACTGGATGGAGAAATCGAAGAAGGCCCGCAAGGAAATGGAAGAAAAGACGGAATCGGCGGTTAACAATGTCCTGAACCGGATGAATATACCTTCCCGTTCTGAACTCGACGAACTCAAGGAACGCCTGGCCAAGCTGGAGCAGACCAAAAAGACCAAAGAAACGGCCTAACGTCAACTATGCGTCTTCGCAGGCTTGGCAGTATCGCCCGTACCTACCGGAATATTAACCGTTATCGTCAGATATTGACGGTCCTGTTCAGGTACGGTTTTGATGGGATCATTGATCGCCTGAATCTGGGCCGCTACATTGAAATGGGGGTGCGCCTTGTTTCCCGGAAACAGCGGGAAGAGGTCGAGTCTCTCAGCAATTACGAACGGTTGCGCATGGCCTGCGAGGAACTTGGCCCTACCTTCGTGAAAATGGGGCAGGTCCTTTCCACCCGCCCGGACCTGATCCCCATCGAGATGGTGGAGGAACTTTCCAAACTCCAGGACGATGTCCAGCCTTTTCCCTTTGCCGAAGCGAGGGTGATAATCGAAGAGGAACTAAAGGCCCCCCTGGAGGATATTTTCGCGTCTTTTGACGAGACCCCGCTCGCGGCAGCATCCATCGCCCAGGTACACCGGGCCCGCCTGACCACGGGAGAGGACGTCGCCGTAAAGATTCAGCGTCCGGGGATCCCAAAGACCATCGGCGAGGATCTGGGAATCCTTTTCCAGTTGGCCGGCATGCTGGAACATTACATCGAAGAGCTTCGTCTCTACCGCCCTACCCGGATTGTGGAAGAGTTCGCCCGGACGATCCGCAAAGAAATCAACTTTAATCTCGAGGCTTCCCATACCGAACGTTTTGCCCGGCAGTTTCGTGGCAATCCCGCCATCTATGTCCCCAAGGTCTTTCATCATGCCTCGACGGAGAGGTTGCTGACGATGGAGTACATAGAGGGGATCAAGATCAGCGATATTGCCCTTCTCGATGAGAGGGGATATGACCGTACCCTGCTGGCCGCCCGGGGAACGGATCTCATCCTGGAACAGGTCTTCATTCATGGGTTCTTTCATGCCGATCCCCATCCCGGCAATATGCTCGTTCTCCCCGGCAACGTGATTTGCATCCTCGATTTCGGCATGATGGGCCACATCGATGCCCGGGATCGTGAGCATTTTACGGAGGTAATCATGGGGTATGTCTATCGGGACATTCCCAAGATCACCGACGCCGTGCTGAAAATCGTTGAATATCAGGATGAATTGGAACGGCGCTCCTTGGAACGGGATATCACCACGTTCGCCGATCTCCATCTCTACAAGCCCCTCAAGGATGTCCGCGTCGGAGAGATCCTTGAAGACCTCCTTGATCTCATCTCCCGCCATCAACTCCGGTTACCGCCGGACATCTTCTTCATGATCAAGGCCATGATCCAGGTGGAGAGCATCGGCCTTCAGCTGGACCCGAACTTCGATATTACCGCCAAGGTCCGCCCGTTCATCAAGCGCCTCATCACGAAGCGTCTCCAGCCCAAGCAACTCCTCCTCCAAGCCTTCGATTCCACTACCACGCTGCTGGGCCATCTCCGTGATCTCCCCGAGGATCTGCTCGTTACCCTCCGGCAGTTCCGGCAGGGCAAGCTGAGCATGGCCTTTGAACACAAAGGCCTGGAACATATCATCTTTGAACTCAACCGTGCCTCCAATCGCCTCGCCTTCGCCCTGATTATCGCCGCGATTGTTATCGGCTCCTCCTTCATCCTTGCCGCCGAGATCGGTCCGTCTTTTTTCGGCTTGTCCATCATCGGCCTCATAGGTTTCTCCGTCGCCGGCGTCCTTGGTCTGGCCCTCCTGGTTTTTATTATCCGTTCCGGAATATTGTAGGTTAGATTATGCCCGAACTTCCGGAAGTTGAGACCCTTTGTCGCCAACTTAAAAAGGTCATCCTTGGAAATAAGATTCTAGCCCTTACGATCTACGACGCCAAGATTGCCTATTTTCCTGAAATGATCGACAGAAACATTAAAGACGTCCGACGCCGGGGGAAGGGACTGGAAATTGATCTGGGCGGCACCATTGTCCACCTGCACTTGCGCATGTCCGGGCGGCTCTTCTGGCAGACGGATTGCGGCCTGCCCCCGCAGCACACCCGCTACCGCATCGAATTTGCCCAGGGCCGGATATTATGCATCGATCCCCGCCGTTTTGCCACCCTGGACCTCCGAAAGGACGATGGGGAGGGGAAAACTCCCATCCCTGATCTCCTTGCCGGGATCAATCCCGACGCTATCCGTCTCCAGGCTCAGCGGCGGCGCCTTCCCATCAAGGCCTTTCTCCTTGATCAACAGGTCATGCCGGGAATGGGAAACATCTATGCCTGTGAAATTCTTTTTGAATCATCCATAAACCCGTGGCGTCCCACCTGCGACGTAACCCCGGAAGAATGGCGGAAGATTGTTACGGCAACCGGAGATATCCTTAAACTCGCCGTTACCTGCCGCGGCACGAGCATATCCGACTGGCGGGATCTCTTCGGCGAAAAGGGGGAATACCAGCACCGGCTGAAGGTATATGGCCAGGAGGGGAAGACCTGCCCGCGCTGTCACGGTCAGATCGAACGCCAGAAGCTCAGCGGCCGGGGAACTTATTACTGTCCGTCCTGCCAGAAGTAAGGAGATAACTTTGAATTATCAACTGTTAGAACATATTGCATCCTTTCTACGCTCGTCAGAACCCAAAATAAGATGTAGGTCTGCCTATGGCCCGATCATTAATAATGCTTACTCGTTTATCTACATGTTTTTGATTGGTTTATTTTTATTGATGCCATTCACGGCAACGGCGGGTCCCCTGGAAATTCGGGTCGGCAAAGATACTCTCCAATCCTTCATCGAGGCGGCCTTCCCCCTGACCATTCAGCAGGAGATCGTCATCCTCGGCGCTGTCAAAGTGCCGGTGGCGGTAACCCTGTCCAATCCCGGAAAATTGCAGTTTGATAAACGGGAAGACGCCAAGTCCCCAGGCCTGACTCTCGCCATGGATTTCAACGTGACCAGCAGCTCCGGACTTATTCAGCAGGTCCGCGGTCGGGTGAACGGCAGCATCAGCCTCTCCCTCTCCAAGGAGCAGGAAGACATCCTTCTTGCCTTTCAGGGAATCCAACTGGACATCTCTCCCGTGCTGAAGCTCTTCATCGCGCCCTTATCCAAACCCGTCAAGGTCCCCCTCCCAAAGATCATTCCCATCAAGATCCAAGACAATACCGTTTACGGACGGTTTCAGGACCTCTCCTTAACCGTGGACGGCGAGGTCCTGATTGTGAAGGGACAAATCAATTTCGCGAAGAAGCCGGAGAAATAAAATTGCTCCCCATGCCGCCCACATCACTCCAAGTTGCATGGCCTTCTTCTCAGCCAGCGCCACGCCGCAATAAGCAGATCCGGATGGCGGAGGCCTACTTTTGTCCGTATCCAGGGTTTTCTCACCGTCGCTGCCTGGAGCAGGTCATCGAAGCCCCCAAAGCTAAGGCGCCGCATCTTCTTGATAATCAATGATTCCAGGGCAATCTTGTCTTTCATCATAGACAGCAGGTTGTTTCGATATGCAGCAACCCCCTGCTTCCCCTGCATTATTGCCTCTACCGCCAAGACGGCGCTGATACAGGCCAAGTCGATCCCGCCGCCGTGGAGGGGTGAGGTAAGGCCCGCGGCATCCCCGACCAGGATAATATTTTCATAGACCAGACGGGGAAGGATAGAGGCGGGAATCAGCCCGCCCCCTTTACTGAGGACGGTCGCCTCCCCCAGGGATTCCTTCTCCATGACTTCCTTAAGTAAGCCCCTTATATCTAAAGAGAATTGCCGTTCGGCGCCACCTGTATAAACAACTCCCACGTTTGCCGACTTTTCATCCCTGGGGAAAATCCAGTAATAACCGGGGAGATATTCCGGCTTGATATGGGACATAAATCCCACCTTGATCATCCGCTCCAGGTGGGAAAAATCACCCTTCAGGACATATTGATAGGCCAGCAGACATTCTCGCTGATATTCCTGGGAAAAACCATATCCCCGGGATGTCACGGACGGCGCCCCGCTCGCATCGAGGACCCAATCGTAATTGCTTTTTATTTCCAATAGTTTATGAGCGTTGATTTTTTCTCCCGTTCTAATGACAACGCCGAGATTCACCGCCTTTGCCGCCAGTTGCCGCTGCCAGGCGCGGCGATCCATCATCCAGAGGTCGCGGTAATCCCCAATGGCAAGCCGATGAATGCCCTGCGCCTCAAAGAGGATTGCCTCCACCTTATAGAGCAGACCGGCCGTGGGTTTTTCAAGAAGCCCCAGGGAATCAAAGATGCATTCGCCGCAGACGATATGATCGCCGATTTCTCCCCTCTCGAACAGGATGACCTCAATGCCCTGCCCGGCAGCGGCGATCGCCCCATAAAGGCCTCCCGGCCCGCCGCCGATAATGGCCATACGAAGTCCCATGATCCGTTACCCCGATTCCGCCGCTTGGCATGCGATCCGGTGATCATAGCCCGCGTGCGCCGGTTTTTTAATAGCTTCCTTTTCTGACATATTTCCTCATGGCCATTTGTTTTGCCTGCGCCTAGAAAGCGATGCATAGCGAGAAAATAGCTTCTCCAAATAATATGGGGCAAGCAATCATGCAACTTTTTTATTTAAAATCTTTGACAAAACCAGCCGGTAAGGGATAGCTTGGCATCCTTGAACTTGGAAGAATGCCTGAACTTGAGGGAATAATGGAAACGCTACCCTACCTCATCGTCATTATGCTACTGGCCGGATTTATCCAGGGATTTTCCGGATTTGGCTCCGTACTGCTGTCCCTTCCCCTGCTGGCACTTTTTATGGACGTCAAGACGGCAATCCCCCTCGTAGCCATGATGGGGGTAGTCCTGACGATCTTGCTCCTGATTCCTCTCTGGAAAGAGCTGGAATGGCGGCGGATATGGCCGCTCCTGGCAGGCGCCGCTCCTGGGGTTCCCTTGGGCGTCTTTATGCTGAAGTTGATGGACGGCCGCTTGATTCTTACGATGCTGGGGGTAATCCTGGTATGTTATTCCTTATACGGTCTGCTCTTCCCCGTAATCCGCCGGGAGCTAGGCGGTATCTGGGCCTATGTAACCGGGTTTTTAGCCGGATGCTTTGGCGGCGCCTTCAGTGCGGCGGGACCACCGGTTATTATCTATGTTTCCCTGCAACCCTGGCGCAAAGAATTGATAAAAGTAACTCTCCAAGGGTTCTATTTCGCCTCCGGCCTCATGGTTGTTACTGCCCAGGCCATAACGGGAATGGTAACGGATATGGTTCTTGAACTTTTTCTTTATTCCCTGGTCCCGCTGACGCTGGGTACATATGCCGGTCACTTCTTTTTCGGCAAGATCAAGGAAGAAACGTATCGTCGGGTAATCCTGATCCTATTGCTCTGCCTCGGCGTGTTTACCGTCTGGAAGGCCAGCTAATAGCTTGTCCGTAAATAGCTTTGCCTGGGAATACCGGAAAGATTTCCTTTCAGTTTTATATGGATATGGATGGCCGGATATGATATAGAGGCCCTCATTATTCGTTACATCTTTATTATCCAAACCCATGGAGGCGAGATTATGGAAATCAAGATGCCCATCAAATTTCACGGCAACTATGTCCTATCGATCCGCAGCGGCGACCAGGAAGACCGGGAACGCTGTCAGAAGCTGACAATCCGACAGCTTGCCACTGAAGAACAGCAACAAGCCTACAAGAACCTGTCCCCCGAAGATACGCCCACCCACCAGATCACCTTTTACGATTTCGGGTGCAAGCGGATCATCGAGGGAATTATCAAGGAGAACACCGATGACAAAGCTTCCTTCCTGGTTAAGGAAAAGGAATATACCTTTTCGCCCTTTGTACCCAAAAGCTGAAGCGTAACATGCATGCAGGCCTATAAAATTCACAAATTAGTTATTGCCGCCGACATTTCAGAAGAAGCATGTGATTTTTATCGCCAGGAGATAATATGTGGCGCCCTGCCCGATGTGCCAAATATGATTGACCTGTTTGAAGAACTGCCCGCCTCGATGGAAGTGTGCTGTGATGACGGCTCTTATAAAACAATCAAAACACGCATCAACGAGGAATTGGACGCCCGCAATGCCTGGCTGAACATGGGCGTCCCCTGCGACCTTCACTGGCCATTTATCATCGGAACCCTGCCGTAACAGACCAGTTAAGGTGGTTACTTTTTTACAAACATGCTTAATCGTTCCCACGCTGGAGCATAGGAACGATAGCCTTTTCATACATAGATTTTCTCAGCCCGGCGAGTTTCCTCTATAAGGCGCTGCACTCTTTTGAAATCCTTGCGGAAACGGACGGGTACGCCCTGCGGGTCCAAGGCGTTGGTCCGGGTGCAACTGTCCACTCCCGCCGGACGAACCCGGGCAATCGCATCAAAAGTATTCTCCGGCGACAGCCCGCCGGCCAAGATCACCGGCAGGGGGCTGATATTGACCAGCCAGGCGGCCACATCCCAGTCGCACGTTTCCCCCGTGATGCCCACAAAACCCTCCACCGGCTGTGCGGTGTCATCACCGGCATCGTCTTGAGTCCCCAGCACCGTATCAGTCATGAAAAAGTCGCTTACCGGCCCGAAAGCGTCAACAAGGATGCTGATGGCGGTGCGGAGGGCGGCATTTGAAAGCGTTGCTGTTGCCGTAACCGGCCTGGGCAGGGGCAGGGAACGCATGATCTGTATTCCCGGATAACGGGTCCTGATGTTTTCCTGCAAGACGATATAGTCTTGGATATATTTCATTATTTCCTCGCGTTTGCCAATCGACGCTCGTATGTGCTCACAAAAGTGGATAATGTCCGGCTCGTAGTAATCCAAAACCCGGAGCACTTCATCCTCTTCACTGAATAGCGTGATCAGGCTGCTTTTTGCCGATGTCCCCGCTGTTAATCGGACTACTTCCCGGAGGGCCGGATCGCGCCAGTTTTCCCGGTCCAAGATAACACTGCCGATGTGATCGACACCCAACTCGATCAACTTTTCCGCCTCTCTTGGCTCCTGGATTTCATAAATCTGAACGATTATTTTCTGCATGTCTTCCTCTCCGGCCGCGACACATTGCTGCTTCATTATATTTGACCCGACCTACTATGTTTTCTCTCCGGGTTCAAGACCTATCAGAGGCGATTCATCTTTCCGGGCCAGCAGGGCCTCTTTATCATTCCCTACGCACTTCTTGACAAGGCCCCGCCTGTGTGTTACCCAGCTATGCAATTTAAGGAATGAAATAAAATGCTTATCCCGTCCCCAACGCTGCCGGCGCTGAAGGGCCGTTTTCCCTTTCGCCTCGGTGCAACCTCCTATATCCTACCCAACGCCATTGCCCCCAATGTCCGCTTTACAGGACCTTTTGTTGACGAAGTAGAGCTGGTTTTATTTGAAAGCGGCTATCCGGACAGCCTGCCAACCGGCAAAGATATCGATGAGTTGAACAGTCTGGCCCGGGAATACGACCTGTCCTACAACGTGCACCTGCCGACGGATGTTTTTTTAGGCCATCCCAACCCAGGAGTGCGCCGGCAGGCCTGCGACACAATCCTGCGCTTTTACCTGCGGACCATGCCCCTCCAACCTACATTATACGTCCTCCATCTGGAAAAGAACCCACCGGGGGACGCACTGCATGTTAACACATCGGATTGGCAAGTCAATCTCCTCCATTCCCTCGAATATCTCCTTGAACGGGGTATGCAGCGCAACCTGATCGGCATCGAAAACATCGATTATCCTTTCCGGTGGATTTATCCGCTGATCAGAGAGTTTGATCTGAGCATATGTCTTGATATCGGCCATCTCCTGGTACGTCAGGAAGACCTGACAACATACATCGAGGCCTATGGCGACGAGATCGCTATGCTGCACCTCCACGGCGCGGCCGGAAGGAAGGATCACCGGTCCCTCCGGGAAATATCAAATCATGACTGGCATATATTATCAGATTTTTTGACTAATTATCGCGGCGGCGTTTCCCTGGAAGTGTTTTCCCTGGGAGATCTGACCGCCTCGATGGAGAGAATCTCCGACTTATTGACCATCGCGAAGGATGATAGCCTTGATAAACCGGCGGTACCCGATTTGATTGGGATCGGGGTCGAAGCCGGAAATCCCGGGAGGAGAGCATAATGGCAGAGATGATTCTGGTCACCGGGGGAAGCCGCAGCGGTAAAAGCACCTTCGCCCAGCAACTGGCCGAATCTATTTCCGAAACAAGGATATACCTTGCTACCTGCCCGGTCGTCGACCGGGAAATGGCGGACCGGATCGAGAAACACCGCCGGGACCGGCAAGACCGGCACTGGCAGACCATCGAGGAAGAAACCGACCTGGCCGGCGTCCTTGGCCAGGGTGTGCGGGAAGACCGGGGGAAGGGAGAAGGGGAAAAGGGGCAAGAGGGGGCCATCCTTGTTGATTGCCTTACCCTTTGGATCAATAATCTCCTCTATCGGGCCGAGAGAAACGGCGCCTCTTTATCCGAAACAGACATCGTCGCGGCGTCCCAAGAAGTAATGCAGGCAGCGCGGTCCTGCAAGGGCGCCGTTATCTTCGTCAGCAATGAGGTCGGGCTGGGCATCGTTCCCGACCATTTCTCCGGACGGCTTTTTCGTGATCTGGCCGGACGATGCAATCAGGTCTTTGCCCGGGAAGCCGACGCCGTGGTTTTCATGATCAGCGGCATCCCTATGTGGATCAAAGGAAAGGAACTTAGATAAGGGATCCTATGAACTCAAACAGTTACGGGTACATTTTTTGATAAAATCATTGATTGCAGCGATCCAGTTTCTGACCGTCATCCCAATGCCGGGAGCACAAACCATCAGGGAGGCGGATATCGAGAGGTGTGCCCCTTTCTTCCCCGTCGTGGGCCTGCTGATCGGTTGTCTGGTCGCCTTATTCGCCTATCTTATCTCCGGCCTGGTCCCCTCCCTGCCCGCTGCCGTCCTGACGGTCCTGGTGCTCCTGACCATTACCGGCGGCCTCCACATGGACGGCCTCGCCGATACCGCCGACGGCGTCTTCAGCGTCCGGCCCCGGGAAAGAATGCTGGAGATCATGCGAGACAGCCGCATCGGCGCCATGGGGGTCCTGGCCATTGTCTTCATCATCGCCCTGAAAATCGCCGCCCTGGTCGCCCTGCCCCTCCCGCAACGCCTGGCCATTCTCGTTTTAATGCCTATCGGCGGTCGTTTCGCCATGCTCCTGATGCTGACGGCCCTACCCTACGCCCGCAAAGACGGGGGTTTGGCGACATTATTCGTCGCCCGACGTTCCTGGCTGAATCCTGTTTTTGCAATTATCTTTTTGGGGGCGGCGGGTTGGTTCATCGGCGTCTGGATGGGGTTGGTCGCTACTCTGGCAGCCATTGTCGTTGCCGGGCTGGTATCCTGGTACATCTATCATAAATTGGGCGGGTTTACCGGCGATACTATCGGCGCCGCTTCCGAAATCACGGAAACGGTCCTCGCCCTGGCCGGTCTGGCCTTTATTAACTGACAGCCAAGGTGGGGGGATGGGCCATGAGAGTTTCCATTCCCTATAGCTCCCTCCCTTTCAAGGGGAGGGTCGGGGTGGGGATGGGGTTAGGATTTCATGCCTCTTGAATATCAAATTCTTGCCGCCGTGCTCCTTGATCTGATTTGCGGAGATCCCCGGTGGATTCCCCATCCGGTGAAATTGATCGGGCGCTTCGCCGTTTTCTGCGAGCCCGCTTGCCGGAAAGCAATCCCCAACCCCCGTCTGGCCGGGGTGATCACAGTTGTATTCGTATTGTCGGCAACCGCCGGGATTGCCTGGGGTATCGTTTTCAAGGCCGGCTGGATTCACCCCTGGCTGGGGGACGTCATCTCTATCCTGCTTATCTACACCACCCTGGCCGCCCGGGACCTCTCCCGGCATAGCATGGAGGTCTATGAGAGCCTCAAGGAGGGAGATCTGCCCGAGGCGCGCCGCCGGGTGGGCAGAATCGTGGGGCGGGACACGGATATCCTTGACGAAAAAGGAGTTGTCCGGGCCACCGTGGAGAGCGTCGCCGAAAATACCGCCGACGGCGTGACGGCCCCCCTGCTTTTCGCCTTTCTCGGCGGCCCGGTCGGGGCGCTTCTTTACAAGGCCGTCAACACCCTCGACTCAACCTTCGGTTATAAAAACGAACGCTACCGGGAGTTCGGCTGGGCCGCCGCCCGCCTGGACGATCTTGTCAACTATCTTCCCGCCCGCCTGACGGCGATCCTGATCCCCGTCGCCGCCGTATTAACCGGCTTAAATGCCCGTAATTCCTTGAAGATTCTCTTCCGGGACGCCCGCAATCATCCCAGCCCCAATTCGGGCTACCTGGAAGCGGCCATGGCCGGCGCCCTGGGCGTGCAACTCGGGGGCCTGAACTATTACTTCGGCCAGCCTTCGGAGCGGCCAACCATGGGCGATCCCCTGCACCCCCTCGAAAGCCGTGATATTGCCAGGGTCAACACCCTGATGTTCGTTACTTACGCCCTCCTGCTGGCAGGATGCCTGGCTTTCCTAATCTGGACATCATAAAACAGCCCAATTCTTTTTTACTTTCTAATGAAAAGCTGAGCCGGAGCGGCCCGCAGGGGCAGCGATCGGCTTGAGCAGCTTGCTAGCCATTTGCCAAGAAACCTTCATGAAACACAACGATGCCTTTTGGAGCCTTTTCGGTAAACGGCAAGGCAAAGAAAACTTCTTGAGGAACTCCCTCGTGAACCAGTGCTGGGAAATTCTGGAAACCTAACCGCTTATAGTAGTCCGGATGACCCACAAGAACGCAACCTTGGCCGCCCAACTTTTTAAGTAAAGACAACCCTTCACCGATAAGGGATTTCCCAATTCCCTTTTTTTGATACTCCGGCAATACAGAAACCGGGCCGAGGCCGTACCAGCCTGTTGCACCGTCAGATATTGTTGCTGGCGAAAAAGCAATATGGCCTACTATCTTTCCATCAATCTCCGCGACCAGCGAAATGGTCAGCGCATTGGCCTCACGTAATGCATTTATTATGAATTGTTCTGTATGATTACTAATGGCAAGATTCTTGAAAGCAGCTATCGTGACCTCGTTTATTGCTGTTATATCTGAAATTGTTTCATTCCTTATAATCATTCAAAGCTCCATATTTTTTATTTTTATGACGGCTATCGCAAAACTGAGGGGCATGGGAACGCGCGCAGCCAGCGTTTTCCACGTCCCTCTCCAGTGAGTTGCTGGGCTATGCTTTGTCTATAGCCTAAAACAGACAGGGCATAAAGCCGATTTCTGCCCACCATGCCCAAAAGCCGAATGGGGAAATCCGCGCCTCCGGAGCTCCGGCATCATACCGCTTGCATCGGCTTGATGGTATCCAAGGTGTTTTTTTCGAGAGATTCCGTCTCGTAAAGATCCAGCGCCCGCTGGGCGTTTAGCCAGAACTCAGGCGAATTCCCGAAGAGGCGAGACAGGCGAAGCGCCATGGATGGACTTACAGCCCGTCGTTCGCGGAGAAGTTCATTGACGGTCTGTCGCGAAACCTGCAGCTCCGAGGCCAGACGAGCTGCCGTCAAGCCGTAATCAGGGAGGTAGTCTTCCCGAAGCATTTCGCCGGGATGGGTGGGCCTTATTTTCCTTTTTTCACCATTGGCAATAACAGTCATAGCAACCTCATCAGTGATAATCTGTGATTTTGACATTGTATGCATCACCGTCTATAAAATTGAAACATATTCTCCATTGGTCATTGATGAAAATGGCATACTGACCCTCCCGATCACCTGACAGGGCATGCAGGCGATTTCCCGGAGGCGCCTTCAAATCATCGATACTGTTTGCATAATCAATGTATTCCAGTCGCCGGACAGCCCTTTTGATCAAGTCCGCGGGGATTCGTTCTGATCTCCCCGTCGTATAGAGTTCCTGAGTATGTTTGTCGGCGAATGTTTTGATCATGGCGATATTTGTAACGCATCACGTGACAGATGTCAAGCGATAATGGTTGATGATGCTTCTTTTATTTGACTATCCCTTCTTAATATGTATGATACGGCAAAATAAAAAAAGGTGACTATGATGCATAAAATATTTTCGTTTACCGGGGCCAGGAAAATTATCTTCGGCAACGGCTCTTTTCAGCAGCTTCCCGAACAGATCCGGGAACTCCAGGCCAAACGCCCCCTGATCGTCCTCGACAAACAACTGGCTGCCACGGGCATGAAAGATCAAGTGGTTGAATTACTGAAAAAAAGCGGCATGGAGAGTCAGATTTTCGACAAGGTCGATCCGGAACCGAAAATCTCGCTGGCCGATGAAGGGGCGAAGCTGGCCCTGAAGGCGAAATGCGACCTCGTGGTCGGCATCGGCGGCGGCAGCGCCATGGACGTGGCCAAGGCCATTGCCGTCCTGGCTGCCAACAAGGGTAAGGCCGTCGATTATCTCGGCCTGAACAAGGTCCCCGGTCCGGGGCTCCCCAAAATCATGATCCCAACTACGGCAGGTACGGGCAGCGAGGTAACCTTTACCTCCGTCTTCGTCCGGCCGGACCTGAAAAAGAAGGAGGGCATGAACAGCCCCTTCCTTTATCCCGAGCTGGCCCTTCTGGATCCGCTCTTAACTGTGAGCCTGCCCCCTGGTCCCACGGCTTCGACAGGGATTGACGCCCTTTGCCACGCCATCGAATCCTATACTTCCATCAACGCCTCGCCCCTGAGCGAGTTGCTCTCTCTGGAAGCCATCGCCCTGATCGCCGAGAACCTGCGGACGGCTGTTCATGACGGGAGCAACATCGCCGCCCGGGAAAAGATGCTTCTGGGCAGCCTCTATGCCGGCCTGGGCCTGGCCAATGCCGGAGTCACCGCCGTTCATTCCCTATCTTACCCCCTGGGCGGAAAGTATGGCATCCCTCACGGTCTGGCCAATACGGTCCTCCTGCCCCACGTCATGTCCTATAATATTTCCGGGGCACAGGAAAAATTCGTGGATATTGCCGAGACAATGGGAGAAATGGTCGAAGGCTTGCCCCTCCGCGAGGCGGCCTATTTAGCCGTGGAAGCGGTAAACGCCCTTATTGAAGATTGTGGAATCCAAACTAATCTGGAAGATCTGGGCATCAAGGAAGATGATTTTGAGGAGTTCGCGAAAATCGCCATGACCATTGCCCGTCCCCTGGCAAATAACCCCCGGCAGGTAACCGTGGAAGACGCCGTTGCGATCTACGAGGACGCTTTTTGACTACACCGGAACAAGTAATTTGGATGAATTCGGAAGAAAGGAGCTGATAAAATGGAAAAACGACTATTTATCATAATCCTGGCGGCAATCCTGATTTTCCCGTTGATGGCCTCGGCCCAGGATACCCTGACCATTATCTTCAAGGACGGACGGCAGCAAATCGTTAATTACCGGGATGTCCTGAGAATCGATTTTCATTCTTCCGGGGCTGCGGATTATTCCCGCCCCTCCCATCGGGATATCAATATTGAGGGTTTATGGAAAACATCCGAGGGAGACGTCCGGTTCTGGCAAACGGGCAATCAGGTCACGGGCAGTTATAATCCCAAAGAACACGGCGAGCTGACCGGAGCCCTGTCGGGCAATATCATGAGCGGCTTCTGGATTGAAGACGTATCGGGCCAGAAATGCTCCTACCCTAAAAATGGCCGCTATTATTGGGGGAAATTTCGGCACGTCTTTGACGGCAACCGTTTCAGCGGGAAATGGGGATACTGCGACGCCGAACCGGGCACTGCCTGGACGGGTTCACGATAGCAATTGATTAAATGGTATTAAGGAGGATTACGGAAAATGGCCGGTTTTGAGGTTTTCGGCAAGGAAGAAAGAAAAGAAGTAATGGACGTCATGGAAACAGGCGTCCTGATGCGTTACGGATTCGATGCGGAACGGAAAGGAGTCTTCAAGGTCCGCCAGTTTGAAGAGGAATTTGCCGCCTATTGCGGGGCCGGCTATGCCCTGGGGGTCACCTCCGGCTCGTCGGCCCTCAAGGTCGCCATGACGGCCCTGGATGTCGGCCCGGGCGATGAAGTAATCGTCCCGGCCTTCACCTTCATCGCCACTTACGAGGCGGTCCTGGAGGCCGGAGCCATCCCCGTCATGGCCGACATCGACGATTCCCTTAACCTTGATCCCGATGATATCATAAATAAAATGACCCCTTACACCAAGGCGGTCATTCCCGTGCACATGTGCGGCGCCCCGGCGAACATCGAGCAGATCGTCACGATCGCCCGGAAATCAAATCTCCTCGTTCTGGAAGACACCGCCCAAGCCGTAGGGGCCTCCTATCGGGGGAAAAAGTTGGGTACATTCGGCGACATGGGAATTTTCAGCTTCGATTACTACAAAACCATTACTTCCGGGGAGGGGGGCATGGTCATCACGAACAGCAAGGAGCTCTATGACCGGTCCGACTGGTACCACGACCACGGCCATGACCATAACTTCAAGGTCAGCCGGGCTATGGAAGGGAGATCTATTCTCGGCTTCAATTATCGGATGAACGAACTTCAGGGTGCCGTCGGTCTGGCCCAGTTCCGGAAACTGGACATGATTATCGCCGCGCAGAAGAAAAACAAGAATGCCGTCAAGGAGCTATTAAAGGACGTTCCGGGACTGAAATTCCGGAATATCCCCGATCCCGCCGGTGATACGGCTACCTTTCTGGGGTTCAACCTCCCCGATGCGGCGACGACCGAACGTTTTCAGGCCGCCCTGGCGGCGGCAGGCGTGGACACGGTCTGCTTCAAGAGAAATAAATGGCACTATGTCCCGAACTGGGAACACCTCCTGGCCTGGGCCACGGCGAATTCGAAGAAATTCCCCTTTACCTACCCCGCTTACCGGGGCAAGGTGGACTACAGCATCCGTCTGATTCCCAAGGCGGAAGACATCCTGGGCCGGACGCTGTTCATGGCCGTTCCGATTCTGATGGCAGAAGAAAAACTGGAAAAGATCAGTCAGGGGATCAAAAAAGCGGCCCTGAATATTTGATAGCCTTATCGAGGGAGTAATTTATGATCGTTGTCACCGGCGGGGCCGGCTTCATCGGCAGCGCCTTTGTCTGGAAACTCAACCAGCAGGGCATCGAAAACATTGTCATTGTGGATAATCTCGGAACCTCCGAGAAGTGGAAGAATCTCGTAAACTTACGTTTCCTCGAATATATTCACAAAGACGATTTCCTCCAGATGATTTACGCCGATCAGGTCCCCTTTACGGCCCGGACCATCATCCACCTGGGGGCTTGTTCCTCAACAACGGAACGGGACGCCGATTATCTATGGCGCAATAATTACCTCTACACCTGCCGGCTGGCTGACTGGTCCATCCGCAACGGGATCCGCTTCCTCTACGCCAGTTCTGCCGCCACTTACGGTGACGGAGCCAGGGGCTTCTCCGACGACGACTCCCTCACACCCACCCTCAAACCCATTAATATGTACGGTTATTCCAAGCAGGTCTTCGATCTCTGGGTCCTGCGCCGGGGGGCGGAAAAGCAGATCGCCGGGATCAAGTTCTTCAATGTTTTCGGACCTAATGAGTATCACAAGGGCGACATGACCTCTGTTATTTTCAAGGCCTTTCATCAGATCCGCGCCGCCGGCCAAGTCCGCCTCTTCAAGTCCCATCGGCCGGAATATGCCGACGGAGGACAACTACGCGATTTCGTTTACATAAAGGACTGCATCGAGGTGATGTGGTGGCTCCTGGAAAACAGAGACGCCAACGGCATCTTCAACGTGGGCACGGGCAAATCCCGGAGTTGGAACGATCTGATCAAAGCCGTCTTTGCGGCCATGCAAATGCCCACCCGTATAGAGTACTTTGACATGCCCGAGGAATTGCGCAATCAATATCAGTACTTTACAGAGGCAAAAATGGACAAGCTCCGGGCCGCCGGCTGTCCGGTCGTCTTCCGCTCCCTGGAGGATTCCGTCCGGGACTACGTAACCGGTCACCTGATGCAGGCCGACCCGTATTTGTAAAGATGAAAGTCGCTTGTATCATCCCTTCAAGATATGAATCTTCCCGGTTTCCCGGCAAACCCCTGGCGGACCTGTGCGGCAAGCCCATGATCCAGCACGTTTATGAGCGGGTCCTCCAGTCGGGATTTGTTTCCCTGACGGCGGTGGCAACGGACGACCAAAGGATCTACGACGCCGTGAGGGACTTCGGCGGACAGGCCGTCCTGACGTCCGCCGTCCACCCTTCGGGAACGGACCGGATCCACGAGGCCGCCTCCCTGCTCCACCTTGACGACGAAGACATTGTCGTGAATATCCAGGGAGATCAGCCGCTGTTCAACCCCATCCAGATCGAGGAAGTCGTCCAACCGCTCCGGGATGATCCATCCATTCCCATGTCCACCCTCATCTACCGAATAATACGGGAGGAGGAGATCGGCCACCCCAACGCCGTCAAGACGGTCTACGACGCCGACCGGTTCGCCCTCTATTTTTCCCGGGCCACGGTGCCTTTTGTCAGGGATCGGGATAAGCGGGCCGACTATTACAAACACCACGGGATCTACGCCTACCGGCGGCATTTCCTGCGCACCTTTGCGGCGCTGCCCGTGGGCAAACTGGAACAGTTGGAGGCCCTGGAGCAGCTCCGGGCTTTGGAATACGGATATAAAATCAAGGTGATAGAAACAATCCATGACTCCGTGGAGGTGGACACCCCGGCGGAGTTGGAGCGCGTCCGCCACCTGTTGCTTCGCGGATGAAACATGCATGACAGGTTTCCGTCGCCAAGGGGGATGAAAATGTATTCCCAGACCCATCCCCACCCCGACCCTCCCCTTGAAGGGGAGGGAGAAAGAAAGCAAAGGATTCAAAATGGTCGATCTTGAATACCTGAAAAATATAAATCTGGTCGCCATCCCCAGGATGCAACAGTTTCTGCGCACCTTCGCCCTGGGACCAAACTATAACCTCTTCCAGAAGGTGGATATTGTCTTTGAAAATCCGGAAAATATCCCCAAGGGACAGAATGTCATCTTCGCCATGAACCACACGGACCGGTTCAACTACTGGCCTTTTCAGTATAAATTATCGAAATTGCTACATTATCCATGGACTACCGTTTGGGTGAAAGGCAAATACTATCGCAACAAGTGGCTCGGCCGGGGGCTTGACGCATGCAATCTCATTCCCGTTCCTTCTCTGGGTTATCTTATTGAGGAATTCTACACCAAAAAATTCAACCGGCGGATCGACCGGGAAGAATACCGCAAGGTCCGTGACGCCATTGACGGCAGAAACGGAGAGTCGGGGGAATATGCAGCGAATGTTGCGGAAACGGTTCGCCTTTTCGGAGAAGACTTCATTGAATTCATTCGCGACTATTACGAACAGGTAATGGAGAAAGTGGCGGAACTCACCCGCTTCGCCCTTTTCGAAAAGGGCCTGAGTATCATCATCTTTCCCGAGGGGACCCGGGGAACCCAATTAGGGGAGGGCAGGACGGGTATCGCCCAGGTAGCCCTCCACACAGGGAAAATGGTGGTGCCGATCGGCTGTAACAATTCCGATCAGGTATATCCCGACAGCCTGCCCTTCGCCAGATCAGGCCGGATCATCTACCGTATCGGAAAGCCATTTTCCGTGGCGGACCGTCTTGAGCCGTTCCGGATTGACGAACCCTTTCGGCTATTATCCCGGGAATCTCAGCAGCTACATAAAGACCGGTTTGAAGGGGCCACGACGGTCATTATGGAAAGCATCAATGACTTGCTCGACGATGCCTACCGGAGATAGCCAGGATTCCGATCTGAGGGGCATTCTCCTTGAAGCTGCGGGTGCCCTGGGCATTATCCTCACAGAGCGCGAGCTTGCACTCTTTGCAATCTACAGCCGGGAACTGATCACCTGGAACAGGATTGTCAGTCTCGTGGCAGTTAAATCGCCCCTGGACCTTCCGATCAAGCATTTCATCGATTCCCTGACGGCCCTCCCCCTGCTACCCCGGGAAGGGAGAAGATTATTGGACATTGGCACGGGAGCGGGCTTCCCGGGACTGCCCTTGAAGATCATCCGCCCCGACTTGGATCTTCATCTCCTGGAGGCGTCACGAAAAAAGGTCTCCTTTCTTAAAGAGCTGATCCGCAAATTAGGCCTGCCGGGCGTGACAATTATTCATGAGCGGGTGGAGCAGGTAATGGAAAAGGCACTCCTCCACGAAACCTTCGATTGCGTGATCTCCCGGGCCGCCTTCAATATGCCTGGGCTCCTTGATATGGGCCGCCATTTTTTACGACCCGGGGGATTGCTAGTGGCCATGAGGGGCCCCCGGGAAGAAGGAGCAAACCCGAATACCGGTCATCTTGTTGATATTAAAGGAATAATTATTGATAAAGTTGTGGATTTCCGTCTTCCCGTGACGGGGGTTTCCCGCAAAATAATTCTTTATAAAAAACTTTAATAAATACGTGATGTTAAATAATAATAATTTATAAAAAATCCCTTTCAAAAAACCTGTTTTTGTGGTAGTTTTTTTCAGAATAAGTCATTAGAAAAGTCCCGGAAATAACCTCATAATATCATGCGTAAAATCATAAGCATTGCCAATCAGAAAGGCGGGGTGGGAAAGACTACGACGGCCATCAATCTGGCCGCTTCCTTAGCCTCGGCGGAACAGCGCACCCTGCTTATCGATTGCGATTCCCAGGGCAACGCCTCCACCGGGGTGGGTATGGACCGGACTCAGATCGGGGACAAAAATATCTACCACAGCCTCGTGGGGCAGGCGCCTCTGGCGGACATCATCAGGAAAACGCTGCTTCCCTACCTCGATATCGCGCCGGCGGATCAGAACCTTATCGGCGTGGAAATTGAATTCGTGGCCATGGAAAACCGTGAAAAGAAGCTGCGTAATTTGCTCCACGATCTAAAAGGTGAATATTCCTACATTATCATCGATTGCCCGCCTTCTCTAGGTTTCCTGACGATCAACGCCCTGGTGGCCTCGGACTTCCTGATCGTCCCCCTGCAATGCGAATATTTCGCGATGGAAGGTCTGGGCAACCTCTTAAATACACTCCGCCTTGTCCGGCAGAGCTTCAACCCCACTTTGAATTTAGGGGGGATTCTCCTGACCATGTTCGACGCCCGCAATCTTCTTTCTCACCGGGTCAGTGAGGATGTCCGGAAACACTTCGGCAACAAGGTATTTGAAACAATCATTCCTCGGAATGTACGATTATCGGAAAGTCCGAGCCATGGACTCCCCGTCATTCTCTACGACATCAAGTCTCGCGGCGCCTTAGCCTATATGGATCTGGCCCGGGAGATCATGAAAAACGGGAGGTTATAATGTCAGTAAAACCATCCCCCGATAAGGGAATTCGAGGGCAGGCCCTCGGCAAGGGACTCGGGGCCATGTTCCCAAATCTTTTAAACGACCTTGGCAATAAACCATCTTTTGTCATGTGCGGAATCGAGGAGCTTTCCCCTAACCGTTTCCAGCCCCGTAAGGCCTTTCCCGAAAAGGAACAACGGGAACTAGTCGCCTCCATTAAGAAAAGCGGCATCATCCAACCAATCATTGTGCGCAAGATTGACAATGGTTATGAGATCATCGCCGGAGAACGACGCTGGCGGGCGGCCCAGCAGGCCGCTTTGAAAGAGGTGCCCGTTATAATTCGCGGGGCGGAGGATCAGGAAATCGCGGAACTCTCGCTCATTGAAAACCTGCAGCGAGCAGATCTGAATCCGATCGAAGAGGCGGAAGCATTCCAGACGCTCATCCAGAAATTCGGCGTCCTTCTGGAAGAGCTTGCCAACCGGATCGGCAAGGACCGCTCCACGGTGGCTAATACGATCAGACTTTTAAAGCTCCCGGAGGAGGTAAAAAAGGCCGTCACGACCAAGGCCATCACCGGCGGTCATGCCCGGGCGCTTTTGGCCTTTGACGCCCCTGCCGAGCAGCTTGAGGCCCTGAAGGTCATCATCACCAGGAACCTCAGTGTCAGAGAAACGGAAAGGCTCGTGGCCCATATTAGAAAAAATACAACTAAAGAAACGAAAACAACAAAGAAAAACCAATATATAATGGACATGGAAAAGACGCTGACCGATCGACTGCTCGCTGCGGTCAGAATACAGCAGGGTCAGAAATCCGGGACCATTGAAATCCGTTTTTCATCCCTGGACGAACTAAACCGTCTCTTTAGAAGACTCGCCGATGCGGGTTCCTAATGAAATGCACGACTTATCCACAGGTGTGAATAACATTGTTGACAAGAGGTTTATTAATTGGAACAAACGTGGAAAGAAGCATATAATATAATTAAGGAAAATATCAGTGAGCAGAATTTTGAGACCTGGATAAAACCTCTCAGAATTATGTCTATTGACGAACAGGATGCTCGCCTCGCCGTTCCCAACCGCTTTTTCAGGGACTGGTTGATGGATAATTACCTTAATGTAATTGCCGATTCCTTGCGGGCGGCGACGGGGAGGCCATATCGTATTGACTTTGTAATCACCCATGAAAAAAGACAGCCGGACAATATAACCCCGTCGCCGCCCGCAGAAAAGGATAGCCGGCAGCCAAAAAAATCGCCACGATTGCAACCCCTTACCTCGTTGAACCCTAGTTACACTTTTGAGCGTTTTGTTATCGGCGCTTCGAATCAGTTTGCCCATGCCGCATCGGTTGCCGTTGCGGAGCAACCGGCCAAGAGCTACAACCCCCTCTTCATTTACGGGGGCGTCGGCCTCGGGAAAACGCACCTTTTAAATGCCATCGGTCTTCATACCCTGACTACCAATCCCGATATGAACGTCGTTTATGTCTCCGCCGAGTCTTTCATGAACGAACTCATCAATTGCATCCGCTTTGACAAGATGCCGAAATTCAGGGAAAAATACCGAAACATCGAATGCCTGCTTATCGATGACATTCAGTTTATTGCCGGGAAAGAACGGACCCAGGAAGAATTTTTCCATACCTTCAATGCCCTCCACGATTCGGGAAAACAAATCGTCGTCACCAGTGATAAATTTCCCAAGGAAATACCGAATCTTGAAAGTAGAATTCGCAACCGTTTTGAATGGGGGTTGATCGCCGATATTCAGCCCCCGGAAATTGAAACCAAGGTGGCCATCATTGAAAAAAAGGCGCAGGAAAACAATATAAATCTTCCGGCAAACGTTGCATATTACATCGCCTCAACTGCAGAATCAAATATCAGAGAGATGGAAGGATTTTTACTGAGAATCGTCGCCTATGCCTCCCTGAAGCACCGGGAAATTGATATGGACCTGGTCCGGGATGTTCTGAAACATATAACCCGCAGCAATTCCAAGCGTGAGGTCTCCATCGACGATATTATCAAGGCTGTTGGTGCAAAACTCGACGTCAAAACGTCTGATATCAAATCTCGCAAGAAGAACAAAAATATCGTTGCCGCCCGGCAAATATGTATGTACTTGGCAAGGAAATTCACCAATTCCTCTTTCCCTGATATTGGGGATAAGATTGGCGGCAGAGATCATTCCACCGTCATTTATGCATGTAACAAACTCGAAAAACTTATTGAGACGGATATGAAAATGAAAAAGATCATCGCTGACCTTGAGGAGGCAATTACCAACATGACATAACAATTCCGTCAAGAGGTTATCCACAGACAATCTCTTAAATTTCATTTTAAAAGTAAATATTTAAGTCATTTGTCCGTTTATGAACAAGGCTTTTTACTGATTCTAATTATATTTTAATAAAGAAAAACTCTAAAAAAGAAAGGAAGGAGTTATGGAATTCAGCATCAATAGAAACGTCTTCCTGGATGGCATCCAGAGGACATTGGGTGTTGTCGAGCGCAAGACCACCATCCCGATTCTGAACAATATCCTCATCAGGACCCAAGACAATCAGATAAAGATTGTGGCCACAGACCGGGAAATCGGCCTGATCTCCAGGTATGACGCGAATATTGTCGTTCCTGGCGATATTACCCTTTCTGCAAAGAAAATATACGAAATGGTTCGTGAAACCGAGGGAGAAACCATTCACTTCGTGAAGAATGCCCAGCACCAGGTGACGTTGACCTGTAATAAGGCCATTTACCGGATACCGGGTCTTCCGGCGGATGAATATCCCAATGTCGTCGATGTGGAAGATGTTACCCTATATAAGGTATCGGGGGGGTTGCTTGCGGATCTGATCCAAAAAACAGCTTTTGCCGTTTCCACAGATGAGATCCGTGCTCACTTAAATGGCGTCTTTTTTGAGACCGAAGGGACGGGAGGAGAGGTCAGATTGAAGATGGTGGCCACGGACGGACATCGCTTATCTGTGGCCCGGGGTCCGGCGGGCGCCAGCGGGGGGCTGGTGATGGAAAAAGGCGTCATTATTCCGAGAAAGGGGCTAATGGAGATTCGCAAGATCGTTGAAGATGAAAGCGATGTCGATATCGGTTTCGACCATGGCATGTTCATTCTGAAAACAAAAAATCTTACGATCAAAGTAAGTTTGATAGATGGAGAATACCCTGATTACCACCGTGTAATCCCCTCGGAAAAGGGCGTGCTGCTGCAGTTTAGCCGCGATACGGTCCTCCATGCCTTGAGAAGGATGAGCGTTATTTCAAGTGAGCGCTACGCCGGGGTGATCATTGTTTTGAATAATAACCGCATGATTTTAGACTCCAATAACCCCGATGTGGGGGAGGCGAATGATGAAATAGAGGTGGTTTACGCTGATCAGGAAATGCGGGTGAGCTATAATGTAAATTATCTTATCGACGCCATCGAAGTGATCGCTGAAAAAGAGGTTTCCTTTGAAATGAATGTCGGTATGAAGCCGGGCATAATCAGAGGAGTGGGTAACGATGATTACCTGTGCATAGTGATGCCCCTGAAACTTTAAATATAGGATACTAAAGGAAAAATGGAAGAACAAGAGAATAAAATTAAAGATGTGGTCGTGGAAGAAACAGCCGATGATTATGATGCGGACAGCATCAAGGTGCTGGAAGGTATGGATGCAGTTCGGATGCGCCCGGCCATGTACATCGGCAGCACCGGCAAGGAAGGATTGCATCACCTTGTTTATGAAGTTGTGGATAACAGCATTGATGAGGCGGCCGGCGGCTTTTGCGATACCATCACGGTGAAAATACGTCTGGACAACAGCGTCATGGTCGAGGACAACGGCCGGGGCATTCCCGTGGAACTTCACAAAGGGGAAGGTGTTTCGGCGGCCGAGGTCGTTATGACCAAGCTCCACGCCGGGGCAAAATTCTCCAACGACAGTTACAAAATATCCGGCGGTCTTCACGGCGTCGGCGTTTCCGTGGTCAATGCCCTCTCTACGCAACTCGATCTCGAGGTACGCCGGGAAGGCCATGTCTATACCCAGTCTTATCGGAACGGCGTCCCGGTCGCCCCCCTGGAAATGGTCGGCAAGACCAGGGGACGGGGAACCAAGGTTACATTTAAGCCCAACGAGGAAATCTTCGAAGAAACGGAATTCAGTTTCGATATCCTCTCCAATCGCCTCCGGGAATTGGCCTTTCTCAATTCCGGCGTCCGGATTTTACTCAGTGACGAGCGTACTGACAAGCAGAGTGAGTTCTTTTATGTAGGAGGGATTGTATCTTTTGTCGAGTATATCAACCGGAACAAGCGGGTGCTCCATAAGAATCCCATCCATGTCAGCGGCTCCCGGGAGGACTGTTTTGTCGAGGTGGCCCTCCAGTATAACGAAACCTATATAGAAAATATTTTTTCCTTTGCCAACAGCATCAATACCACCGAAGGGGGCACCCATCTTATCGGTTTCCGTTCTGCCCTGACCAGGGTCTTCAACAATTACGGCGACAACAGCAAAATGTTGAAGGGAAAGGAAAGCCTGAAAGGCGATGATCTGCGGGAAGGACTGGCCTGCGTCATCAGCGTCAAGCTGAAGAATCCCCAGTTCGAGGGACAGACCAAGACGAAACTTGGAAACAGCGAGGTCAAGGGTCTCGTCGAAGGCATCGTCTATGAAAAGATCGGAGCATACCTCGAAGAGAACCCCCTGGTAGCCAAGCAGCTTATTGCCAAGTGTCTGGAAGCTTCCCGGGCCAGAGACGCGGCCCGCCGGGCCAGGGAACTGACGCGGCGAAAAAGCGCCTTGGAAGTCGGTTCCCTGCCGGGAAAATTGGCGGACTGCCAGGAAAAGGATCCGGCGAGAAGCGAGATATACCTTGTCGAAGGGGATTCCGCCGGTGGCTCGGCCAAGCAGGGAAGGGATCGAAAGTTTCAGGCCATTCTGCCCCTCCGGGGGAAGATTCTCAATGTCGAGAAGGCCCGTTTCGACAAGATGCTTCAGAGCGAAGAGATAAGAGTCATCATTACGGCCCTGGGAGCAGGCATCGGCGAGGAAGATTATGACATCAGCAAGGTTCGCTACCATAAGGTCATCATCATGTCTGATGCCGACGTCGACGGTCTCCATATCCGCACCCTCCTTTTGACCTTCTTCTTCCGCCACATGCGGGAGGTGATCGAACGGGGTTACCTCTATATAGCCCAGCCGCCGCTGTTCCGCATCGCCGACAAGAAAAAGGAAGTTTATATCCACAACGAGGAGAAGATGCGGGAGTACATTCTGGACAACGGCGTCGGCAAGGCGAGCCTCATTGTCCGGAACGGCAACGGCGGTATCCCCATTACGGGCAACCGCCTTCTCAACCTGATCAAGAAGGCCATGCGGATAGAAAGTGTTCTGGACAAGTTTGCCAAAGAAGATAAGGACCGTGATATTGTCAGTGCCCTTGCCGCCGATCCTTTCTTTGCCGATCATGATTTCCGTTCGGATGAAGCCCTGCAGCGTGTAACGAAACGAACGGCATTGGCGGTGGGAGCAAAGGTCATTGCCGGCGAGGTGGTGGTTGACCCGGACCGGGGGGGTATGAAGATGACCTTCACTGTTACCCATGATGGTATCGAGACGGTCACCTGTGTCGACCGCGATCTGATTCACAACCCTAAGTTCACGGAAATAAAGGTCTTATTGAGCGGCCTGTCCGTAATCGGCGAACCTCCCTATCAGATTCGCTTGGAAGAAGGCGTCGGTGTACAGGAACTTTTCTCTCTAACCGAACTTATCGATTTTGTCACGAACGCCGGCAAAAAATCCCTTTCCGTCCAGAGATATAAGGGTCTTGGAGAGATGAACCCCGGCCAGCTCTGGGAAACGACGATGGATCCGGAGAAAAGAACGCTTCTCCAGGTGCGGGTCGATGACGCCGTCGTCGCCGACGAAATCTTTACCACCCTCATGGGCGACCAGGTGGAACCACGCAAAGAATTCATTTACAAAAACGCCCTTTATGTCACGAATCTGGATCTGTAATCTGAATATATCCCAATATTTAATATTTTTCAGGAGCCCCAATAATTATGGATGATCTCTTTCAAAAGAACCTTCCCGTCAATATCGAAGACGAAATGAAAAAGTCTTATATGGCCTATGCCATGACCGTCATCATCGGCCGGGCAGTTCCCGACGTCCGGGACGGTCTGAAGCCGGTCCACCGCCGGGCGCTATTTGCCATGCACGAGATGGGCAATCGCTGGAACCGGCCCTACAAGAAATCGGCCCGTATCGTCGGTGATATCATCGGTAAGTACCACCCCCACGGCGACCAGGCGGCCTACGACACCATCGTCCGTATGGCCCAGGATTTCAGCATGCGTTATCTCCTCGTCGATGGCCAGGGTAACTTTGGTTCCGTGGACGGAGACCCTCCGGCAGCCATGAGGTATACGGAAATTCGCATGTCGAGAATTGCCGAGGAAATCCTGGCCGACCTGGAAAAGGACACGGTGGACTTTATCCCCAATTACGACGAGACCCTTGCGGAACCTGTGGTCATGCCGTCCAAGATCCCCACCATCCTCCTGAACGGCACCTCCGGCATCGCGGTCGGGGTGGCAACGAATATTCCCCCCCATAATCTCCGGGAGGTTGTCGATGGGACGATTGCCCTCATCCGCAATCCGGACATCAGTGTTGATGAGCTCATTGCCTACATTCAGGGGCCGGACTTCCCGACGGCGGGGTTTATCAATGGCAGAGAGGGGATCCTGTCGGCCTACCGGACGGGGCGGGGCAGCATCCGTGTCCGCGCCCGGGCCATGATCGAGAGAAACGCCCGGAACGATCGGGAGAGCATCGTGGTGACCGAACTTCCCTATCAGGTCAACAAAGCAAATCTCATTGAAAAGATATCGGAATTGGTGAAGGAAAAAAAGATCGAGGGTATCGCCGACCTGCGGGACGAATCGGACCGGGACGGCATCCGCGTGGTTCTGGATCTGAAGCGGGACGAGGTTTCCGGCGTCATTCTCAATCAGCTCTACAAACACACCCAGATGGAGACATCCTTCAGCGTCATCATGCTCGCCATTGACAACAAGCAGCCCCGGGTCTTTAATCTGAAGGAAATACTCAGGAGTTTCGTTGATTTCCGTAAACAGGTGGTCGTCCGGCGAACCCGGTTTGACCTGGCAAAGGCCACAGATCGCGCCCACATCCTGGAAGGGCTGATCATCGCCCTGACCAACATCGACGCCATCGTCGCCGTCATCAAGGCCGCAGCCAATCCCCCGGAGGCCGCCGTCGCCCTCTGCGAGAATTTCGGCCTTACGGAGCCCCAGGCCCGGGCGATTCTGGAGATGCGCCTCCAGCGCCTCACCGGTCTCGAACGGGATAAAATCGACGCCGAATATGCGGAATTGATGAAACAGATAGCCTTTCTGAAAGACATCCTCGAAAATCCCTACCGGGTCCTGGAGGTCATCATTGCGGAACTGGAGGACATCCGGACTCGCTACGGCGATGAACGGCGGACGGAGATCGTCGTCAGTCCAGATGAAATCGACATCGAAGACATGATCGTCGAGGAGGACATGGTAGTGACGGTTTCCCACTCCGGGTATGTCAAACGCAACCCCGTAAGCCTCTACCGGAACCAGCGGCGGGGCGGGAGGGGTAAGATGGGCATGGGGACGAAGGAAGAGGATTTTGTAGAAAAGCTCTTCGTTGCCTCAACCCATCAGTACATCCTGATCTTTTCCAGCTTCGGGAAGGTTTACTGGCTCAAGGTGTACCAGATTCCCCAGGCCGGCCGGGCCGCTAAAGGCAAGGCCATTGTCAATCTGATCAGTCTGACCCAGGGAGAGCGGGTGGCCGCGATTCTCCCCGTCAAGGAGTTTACGGCAGATCGGAATGTAGTCATGGTGACCAGACAGGGGGTCATCAAGAAGACCAACCTCGCGGCCTTTTCCAATCCCCGGAGCACCGGTATCATCGCCATCGGCATTGATGAAGGGGATGAACTCATGGATGTCCAGTTAACCCTCGGAAATCAGGATATCTTCCTGGGAACCCGTATGGGCATGGCCATACGTTTCCATGAAGAAGACGTCCGGGAAATGGGCCGGGGCGCCCGGGGAGTCCGGGGGATCATGCTCGCTCCGGAAGACGCGGTTGTGGGCATGGAAATCCCTTCGGAAGGAAGCGCCATGGCCACCATTACTGAAAAAGGTTACGGTAAACGGACGACGGTAAGCGAATACCGTCTCCAGACCCGGGGAGGCAAGGGGACCATCAATCTTAAGACGGCGCCCCGGGTGGGCAATGTCACCGGCATCTGCCAGGTGACAGGGGACGAAGACCTGATGCTCATCAGCGATGCCGGCAAGATCATCCGGGTACGCGTGGAGGAGGTTTCCCTGATCCACCGCAGCACCCAGGGGGTCAGATTGATCGATCTCGATGAAAATGAACGCCTCGTCGGCATTGCCAGGGTGGAACGAGAAGAAGAAATTGAGGAAATCCTGGAAGGCGGCGCCGAGGAAACGGATGGATCACCGCAGGAATCCGATCTCTTCGACGAAGAGCCCTGAGTATTCTCAGGCGGAAGCTCGGCATGACCTTATCTCCCTCCCCTGCAAGAACCGGGATGGGAAATAAGAGTTTCATTACCGTTTAGTTCCCTCCCCTTCAAGGGGAGGGCGGGGTGGGGATGGGCTATCGAATCCTTGATCATACCGCCGACATCGGCATCGAGGTCCACGGTACGACCCTGGCGGTTCTTTTCTCCCAGGCCGCCTTCGCCCTAGTTGATCTCCTGACGGACCGCGCTGCTCTCACTGGGGAGGCGGATAAGATAATCCGTGTCGAAGGCGCCGATCTGGAGGACCTGTGGGTAAATTATCTCCGTGAAGTCCTATATCTTTTCAATGGCGATAATTTTCTTATCAAAGAAATCATGCAAATAAACGGAATCTTACCAGCAATAACCATTGAAGAATCTGAATACAAAAGCGCAGGTGTAAGCCTTGAGGCGCATTTCTCCGGTGAAATCTACAACCCCTGCCGCCATACCATAAAGACCGAAATCAAGGCGGTCACGTACCACCGGGCCGAAGTAAAACAAACGCCTGCGGGTTGGCAAGGCGTCTTCATCGTCGACGTCTGAGGGAGGCACCATATATGCTAAAAATAGACGATTGCCGTTGTCGATGCTGATGCAAAACGACATACAGCCAATACCTTGAAGGGAATATTTCGATACAGTGGTCCATTCGGATAAATGGGATAGCTTGGCATTCCACTGGTTCCGTTGCAAGCGGCGCGGGGAAGAAAATCAAGGAGGGATTATATGAGTACAGTCATTATCTGTGGGGCCGGAGTTGATAAAAGTGATGGCATCGATATACCACTTGCGACGGAGTTGGTTCCGCGTATCCGCAACTTTCTCAAGACGGAAGAGGGCCAAATCATCGACAAGACCTTGCGCAACATACTGCCCAATCTTCATTTCAGTTATGACAAGCTCATCAAGGATGCTGTCGATAGACTTTCAAACGAGTTTCGCGGACAGGTAGCGGAAATTGTTAACCGCATCAGCCGGCAAGTCGAGTCTGGCGAGCTCGGAGAATCGGACATAAAACTGGGTAAACTGATTGTTGCCCTTCTGATCAAGATTCATAAACTACAAGAGGATGTTAGGTTAGACGAGGAAACAGAAACCTTGATCAACGAGGTCTTTGGCGAGGAAATCACTGTAGAGGACGACAACATTATCGATCTGCCGAAACTCACGTTTACCGATGTTTTCAATACAGTTATGCGCAAGATTTTCGAGCGCAGTCTAGATGAACCCAATCATCCGATATTGATGCATGTTCGCGGTAATCTTATGGATTTTGAGCGATTACTCATGGATAGCTTTATCGGGTTCTATACCAACACAGAATCCCAGATGAAGAATTACATGTATCTCTCCTGGACCCTCTGGGCCTACCTGAAGCACTGCGAAACCGCCGCCATCAATAATGGGCCAGTGCCTTTTTATTCCGTTCTGCCGGATGACTGGACCATGATCACACTGAACTACACTTCGTTTGCCAGAAAAAGATTTGGTGACGACCATGCGCTCTACTTCCACGGCGACCTTTCGAGTTTTGTCCGCATGCAGGACCGACAGTTGATTCTGATAGATAACTATGATCGGTTAGAAATCGCTGCCTTTATCAAGGATACAGTTGGCCAGAATACGCGCTTTGAGAAAGGCAAGAAACCAACCTGTGTCGTTCCTTCGATCGTTCCGCCGCTGAAAATGAAACCAGTACTTTCAAATGCATTCATCGACATCTGGTATCAGTCCAAAGATGCCATTGCGAATGCGAGCAAAGTCGTAGTTGTTGGCTATTCATTCAATTATGCCGATGAGCACTTCAACGACCTTATCAGGCGGCATAAAGACAGGGAACTTCTTGTCATTGCCCCTTCTGTCGAGCGCGTCAGAGACAATCTTCGTAACATCTTTTCACACAGGGCAGAGGACTATGTATCAAGCCAATTTCAAGGAAAGCCGTGTTTATGCAAGGACGGGCTCAAAATTGTAAAGGCAAAGGCCACCGAAATAGATTGGGATTCGGTCTGAGCCATGGAAGAAGCCGTAGAGCTTGAGAATTATCTTCTACTCTCGTACAATTGCCCTAGAGAGCAGTACTATATAGCCTTTCTATGGGATGCATTTGGAGATTAGCTACACCATTAGCAAGTACCTGTATCTTTGCCTCGGCGGTCAAATGCACACCGCGGCTTATGTCTACTACTTCAACATCTGGGGAAATAGAGAGACATCCATGATAAGTATTGTCAAGGGAAAGCGGAGATGCCCCTTGACTTTCCCAGATGAAGACAGTTTTTTTATTAAGACGCATTTTCGGCTGGTCAGATTTTATGTTGACACAGGACAATCTTTGTCATAAAGAGTTTCTTTCGTGTGAAATAGGATGGAATCGGAGTCGTTTTTTACATCTCATTAAAATAACATAAAGCGTCGTGAAGTGATAAATAACTTAGCAAAAATAACCCCTTACCCCTGTAAAAGCTTAGGTTACCATAATTATCCTTATAACGGATTGTAAGAAGTTTTCTTAAGAGAGAAAATCAATTGGAATCATTACTAAAAGCAATAATTCTTGACTATTACGATTGTGATAAGAATTTATTGAAGGATATTCGATTCATTGAAAAGGCAATGCTGGAAGCGGCGGAGGTTATGGGGGCTAGTGTTAAAACACATTCCTTTCATGAATTTGAACCTCATGGAGTGAGTGGTGCTGTTATCATAGCCGAGTCTCATCTTGCAATTCATACTTTCCCAGAATATGGATTCGCAGCTGTCACCATTGAAACTTGTGGTAATAAAATTAATCCTTGGGATGCACATTTTTTTCTAAAGGAAAAGTTTAAAGCGAAATTATCGAATCAATCTGAAATTCGCCGAGGACTTTTTGATGCGCCACGGGGATCAATGCCACATAAACCTGTTTAGAATATTCTTCTTCAAAAAAATACCATCTATATCTATATTATACTATGAGTTTTTGGCTAATAGATAAACACTCAGAACATTCAGCTCTAGTGATAGGAGTTAAAAGGGTTTTATTAGAAAAAACGACTCGTTTTCAAAAAATAAAAGTAATAGAGACATTTGATTATGGAAAAGCATTAATGTTAGACGATATTATAATGTTTTCCGAGCGCGATAGTTCTTTTTACCATGAAATGATAGCCCATGTCCCGCTTTATAGTCATCAAAATCCAAAGAATGTTTTAGTAATTGGTGGTGGCGATGGAGGGGCAGCAACAGAGATTTTACGGCATGGTTGTGTTGATGCTGTTACAGTAGTTGAGATTGATCCCGAGATCCCGACCATTTCAAAAAAGTTTTTTCCAGATATAGCAAAGGGTCTCAATAATAAATATTGTAATTTAATCATCGATGATGGGAGTAAATTTATACAAAAAGCTGAAAAGAACTCCTATGATGTTATCATCGTAGACAGCACTGACCCTAGTCCTCTATCCCGTAGTCTGTTTACCTCTCGTTTCTTTAAGACTTGTTATGAGCTACTGAGAAAGGACGGTATTTTAGTGCAACAGGTTGGCTCTCCTTTTTATGCTTCAAAATCCATTAATAAATTACATCTCATTCTTTCCAAAATATTTAAGTTGACATTTCTTTACACAGTTTATGTTCCTACATATTCTAACGGGTTTTTTTCAATACTGCTGAATTCAAAGAACTATAATCCTGTAAGAGATTTTGATGTATGTAGGTTTCAAAAAGATGGTCATCATATGCGTTACTATAATGCAGACATTCATGTTGCATCTTTCGCACTTCCTAATTTTTCAAAATTAATTTGAGGGGGATAAGATGGTGGCAACAACAAAACAAATACTCTCTTCAGATGTTAAAAAAATTATTCATGATGCTCTGGTTAATCTGGGTGAAGTACGGACCGGTGTAACATGGCAGGTAAGTAGAGGTATTCAAGAAGCTGAAGGGTTTTTTAACAATGGTTTTACCGATGAATCTTATAAAGACGAGAGGATTCTGTATCACGATAAGATAGCTCGCAAAAAAACAAATAGATTTGTTGTTACAACTTGTGAAGCTTTAGAATGTTTTTTTATACCATGTATTGATGTTGAGAATATTAAATTAGCAACTTATCTATCCAACATTAACGGACTTGCTGATTGCTTGCTGAACGATATAAAATACCTTATTGATAATGTTTTAATAAAAAATAATATTTGCTTCATGGGTGATCCGTATGCTCTTAGTCCACGATTAAAGAACCTACGCGGTAGTTCTTCTGGCGCGGGGGAAGAGATAATTGAGAATACCGATGCAGGTTCCTTTATTCTTTCTACAATCCTAATGGCAAAATATTTTATTCCTGACTTAATTCAATTTTCATTTGATAAAAGTAATCACGATAGTAAAAAAATAACTGCTGATCTAGATAAAATTATAACAAAAGGCGTTGGAAAACTATTAAGTTTACATGCCGCAGTTAATGGAAAAGGATGGCCTCTTGCAGTAAATTCTAAAGAACCAAGTATCTTTGCCACGTGGTCTACCTTAGAATTCATTGCAGACTTATTTACATATCGAGATAAACTTAAATTAAATAATATTATCGAACAAACAATTTGGAACAACATTGAAGAGGCAAAAACAAGTACTTTGAAGTGGCTTGAAAAAGAATGTATTCCAAAGACTAAAAAGAAGATTCTTATTTCATCTAATGATTTTGAAGCCTATACTAAGCTGAATAAAGAAGTGCGTGAAGTTGAGAAACAATATGCCGAGACACGTACATTTGATGAAAAGGATTATATCAAACGGCGTAGTGCAATTATTGAGAAGTATGGGCGCAACACAATTAAGATTGAAGAAAATTTTCTGCCGCTTTATGACAAAGTTCAAGTGGCTTTTAGTCTATTGCTTTGTGAATGTAAAAATAGTGATTTAATCGAGAATAGAATTTCTGAGGTACTTGAGTATTATTTTGATAGAAGTCCAGATGGTATTTGGGAAAACTTTATTAATCTCTACTACCCACCCAATAAAGAATATAAACTAACTGAAAATTTGGCATTATATGATTATGGAATTGTATTCGAGGTAATGAGACTTTTGCTGATGTACGCAGATACAGGACAACAACCTAATATCTCGTTTTCTGATAAATTAACCAGACATGGATTACAGGATAAGCTAAATACGATATACAATGATGACAGCATTAACGATCGGAATATAATATTAGGAGGAAAATACGAATCTCTTTGGTCTAAATTTCAGTTTGAATTGAATTATACTGAAAATGCTATCGAAGCACTTTCAAGTTATGCAACTTTATTAGAACAAATTGAGATTCTTGAAGGAAAAGAAAAAGTTTCTAGAGGTACCATAAATGTATCATTGGATATTAAAGAACTTGTTCAAATCCTTATCCAAGATACGGATTTTGCCAATCTGTTGAATAAGCAAAGCGATACTCAAAAAGAGCAACCAAAAGAATCTACTGAAGATGAATTGAAGGAGATTAGGGCTTTTTATCGGAAATTAAAACTATTTACAAAGGATATGCAACAAGCTGATTTTGATAACCTTAAAAGGATTTTACCTCATACCGATTCAATAATTGAAGCGGCTAAATACGTGGACACTGGGAAAAGTGATATTAACCCAACAAAAAAATAAGAAGCTATTTTAAACATGGTACCAAAAATATTATTTTATTCTTATAAGGGTGGCACTGGGCGAAGTTGCGCTGTAGCAAACGTGGCAACAGAATTAGCCATATCAGGTAAAAAAGTTTTTCTTATAGACCTTGATATTGAAGGGCCAAGCCTCAAAGTTATTTTTGACATTGGATCAGAAACAATTTCTGATGATCTTTATGTCCAAGATTATTTGCGCTTTACAGAAGAAGAAAACTGGCCATACGATAAAGCGATAATCAACTTAAAAGAACTTTATGAATCGAGAAATGAGATAGATGGTACCTTCACAGGCGAGTTATATTTTCTTCCAGCAAGTGAAAGTTACGACAAAACGGTACGGTTCCACGGGGATACAGTACAAAGAAAAATTGACTTATTGTTAAAAAAAATTGAAAAACAATATAATATTGATGTTATTTTAATTGACTCCCCTAATGGTTATGGGCCAATGACACAACAGGCTTTTTTTATCAGTGATTTGATCGTTGTTTTATTCAAGTGGAGTAAGCAACATATCAACGGCACCAGTAAAATTTCGGAGATTATGCGCTACCTTGATATTGATTACTTGCCAGTGGCATCAGTAGTACCAATAACGCAAAATCAATTTTTACTTGATATATATGCGGCAGAAATGTCTAAAAAGCTTAATAAGGACATTGAATTTAGCATCCCAGAAAATGATGCTTTTAAATGGTCTGAACAGTGTGTAATGAATAAGAAGAATAATTTTATTTCTACCGGTAAAGCCGATATAGACAAAAACGTAAGGAACCAAAACAAAAATCTTGTAGAAGCATATAAAAAACTTTCCGAAAAATTGGTTGAATATATTTAAAATTGAGTTAAGCATGATTAACAATGACGCATAATTCACCCATCCTTATAATACGTCTTTCAGATGATAAAAAACGATATTCAACATATTTAATAGATAAAGAAGAGACATCTTATTCTTATCTCCCATCCTACGAAACCAAAGATATCTCAAAAAGTAGAGAACTAATCATTAATAACATAACAGCTTTTCTCAAATACTATGTTTATGGTACACCTGTTTCGTTAAAGCCATCTCAAATACAAGTACCAGAAAGTATTGCATCTGCAATAGATCAAAATTACGTTCCTTTAAAAACAATGGAGGAATTTATCGGTAGCTTGATTTTTAACAAATTAGGCTGTGATGATTTCTTCAGGTATTTATGGGGCCAATCAGTTCCGAATAGCAATATTAATTTGATTATTGTTACCAATGATATTGAGATTCCTTGGGAATGGGCATTTAACATTACTAAAAAAGAGTTTTTATGTGAAAGTTTCTCGGTGGGCAGGATTTTATTAGAAGATATAAAAGACTATTTTAACCCTGCTTCTTTTAGTTCTTTCAATTTAATAAAATTTGAGGAATTCCTTCAAAAAACCGGAGAACTGAAACATTATATACAACCGAAAAAAGCAATGCAGAATGCTCACGTTGCCCTGATATATGATTCTTACGATGATGATCTACTAAATGAAATAAGATTAACCCTTGATAATGTTCAGCAAGAGATAGAGGAACTCAAAAAAAATCCTCCCGGTATAGCTGCTATTAAATTCATCACGGAGTCTCTTAAAAAAGCAGAAAAATTGTTAGAGAAACACAATAATAACAGTGGGAATGAAAAGTTAACATTACAAAACCTTACTACTGAAATTGAAGCTCTAAAAAAGAAACAGATTAGTCTAAAATCAATGAAGACTGGAAAGTTCTACCCTCCTAAAATTGCTACTCAAAGCAAATACCACGATTTTGTCAAAGAAGAGATAAGAGCTATAAAAAAGATTCTCCAAGAAAACTACTTTAATCAAGATAATATAAACGAGTTGAATGGCCAAGAACAATTGCCTAGTAAAGTAATAGATAAATTATTTTCTTGGCAATGGGAAAAACAAAAAATAATTCATTTTTCTTTATGCAGTAATGGAATAGAATTTTATTTAGCAAATAGTAGATTAAAAGATATTGATATACTTCCATCTACTGAAGCAAAGAAGCCCTTTTTCCATTATATGCCATTAGTTGTCTTAAATATTCACGGAATAGAACGTGGTGCAGATTATCCTCTTGCATATGAATCACTTGCACACAAATTACTTAAAATGGGGGCAAGTGCATGCCTTTTAACATTTCTGCCAATATTCGATAGGCTCGTACCATTATTTTATGAAATATTTTATTCTGAAATTATCGAAAACAACGCAAGCTATGGTAAAGCATTGCAACTAGCTAGAAACAAACTAAAAGAAGCTGTTATAAAAACGCCATCTAAATTAGATGATGAAGGTTGGCTTTTCCCTATTCTTATTGGCGATCCTTCATTAAAACTTTTTCCTCAACCTTCTGACAAATTAATTAGGGATGGCGCAAGTGAAAATACTAAGGAAATTGAGTTAAAAAAAGAACTTGGTACAGAAAATGTTCTTAGAACGCTTGACGATTATGTCCGAAACAAGGATATACTTTCATTATTAAATTACCTTGAGACTGCTATCAAAGGAGGAAAATCAAAAGAAGCAATTCTTGAATTTAAACAACCATGGCAAGCAGTTGAAGCCATTATATCACATCTTTTCCATAACTACTTAAGACTTGGCGGTAACCCGTGGGGTAGTAAAAGGTCTGGAGAACGTCTGCCTGACGGATATGTTATAATTCCAGGGCTTTCAAAGAGTAGTAAATGGTGTTTTATTTACGATTGTAAATCAACAAAAGAAAAATTTAAATTAGACATAAGTATTAAAAGACAAATTTTAGATTATCTTGATCAGAATTATGAAGTCAATTATATTGCAAAGGAGCATAATCTCAAATATTTTCTTCTTATTGGTCATGATTTTAATTTACAAGAAATTAACGATGCATCAAATGAAATTTTTCACCTGAGAAATTTTCGGTTAAAATGTATGGATGTCATAATTTTAAAGAGATTATTATTGGAATTAGATAATAATTGTAATGATTTAAAAAATCACATTGAAGGTTTTAATTGGGATGGCCTTTTTCAAGAGACACAAATTACAAAAGAAAAAATTCAGGAGTTAGTTGAGGTATACTGTAATGTTCGCAAGAACAGATATCACCCATTACCTTCTGATATAGAAAAATAAATTCTAACTACATAGTTGCCACAAGTTTGTGACCTTCCCCCCGGAAACTGATCCATTTTCAAATGGAGTCCTTCCTGATAAAGGAAAACCATATAAGGGAGGACAGCGTAATGAAAGGGAAGAGATTTTCACTGGAGCAGATTATCAGGATCATC